>Ga0066192_1000202_pt1 | contig 11304 bp, 9 predicted proteins | sample WorMetvacBELIZE1_FD_58707 | JGI IMG/M metagenome (GOLD analysis project Ga0066192, IMG submission 58707) | Marine gutless worms symbiont microbial communities from Max Planck institute for Marine Microbiology, Germany - Olavius vacuus BELIZE.1... | ecosystem: Host-associated > Annelida >... | reverse complement strand
AAAAAAATAATAATAAACAAGTGCCACAGAAAGCTTTGAAGACTAGAAGAGAGAGCTTGTATTTGACTCACTCAGGCATGTGTAGCCCAGCACCAGATTATCCATTGTACTGGTTGTACCATGGGAGGGGCCCCCACCGCCAGGCGGCCCCCGATCAACTGCCACATTTTTTGTCACTCTGTGTTGACGTTTGAATGTGCAGTGTACGCAGGCTTACAACGTAACGACGACGACTAAAAAAGGTCGTCAACTTTTTGGGAGAGGAAAAGTGCACCCCGAGAGAGAGAAAATCGTGGGTATGCGTATGAGAAAAGGGCCACTGCCTTACGTTGGTATGGGTGCAGCCAGTGAAGTCGGTTATGCAGCAGACCGGATACGGGTGTCAGGCTCAGCAGACCAGAATGGCAGACAAGTCACGCTGTGGCATTCATCACCTGCTGGAGTCCATTCAGACCACACTGTGAAGTGTTTACCAGCAGACTATTACAGTAGTTAATCCTTGTAGATATCGGTTAGAAAATTGGCAAATGGCGCTGCTTTCAGTACTGTTTTCATTTTTAAACCTGCCTGTAAGCACCTGTTGGTTGCCGACAGTAAGGTTATATGGACAAATACAGCCCGATTTACTCTGAATCTGCGTGTATTAGTCTTGTAATTGAATGCACCAAGTTCAGGGTGCAGTAGATAGAACTTATAATGCTCATTAGTTTTATTGTCTTACATAATGTCACATTCAGGTCCACTGCAAATTGAACCTGTTGAATCATTATAATTATTCCTGCATGAGTAGATGATAGTTTTCCTCATTATGTAGACGTTGCAAACCATAGGAACAGAAGCAGATTGGTGCAAGATGATGGGATAAAATATTTTTGTTGATAACTGCATAACTTGCTGATAAGCTGCATTGTTTGTATTCTTCTGTTGAAGCAGGTTACAAAAATAGTTATATTAACTTTGGGTTAGCCATGATGGGATTTTTTTCATACCATTTCCCTTCTGATAATCAACCAGCAGATCAAAGCACTGAAGATGATATAGCTATGTGCTGTCGCTGTTGTTGATCATAACTGAAGAAAATTGGCTGTCATTAACGTTGCAGTCCTAAACATTCAGTATTATACAAAGTATGTTGTAGCCGATGCCAGCTGTGATGTTTGTCAACTAATGCTGGCTGTAGAGTGGACACAGGCTTTGACGAAGTTTCTGCACGAACAGCTGCAGAAGATCATTGAGCATCACAAGGGAAGTGGGGCACCAGTTGGCTTTCTGACCGCCGGGCCAACATCGGTCATTGATGTGGACACAGCAACACGCCAGTGGAACTACGGGATGCTGCTTGTGCAGCACATGTATGACGAGGGTTTGATTGACAGGCACGAGTTGCTGAATTGGCTGATAGAGCTGCTGGAGAAGGTGAGGGTTGCTGACGATACAGTGCTCAAGCTCATCATGGGACAAGTTCTGCGAGTGAGTGCAACGTTGCTGCTCTGGCTGCATCTGCTGTGCAATACTTTCAGTATCGTCTTTGTGTATTGCCATTAATAATCCACTACTGAGAAATACTTTTTAAATTGCCATTTTCCAAGTTTACCTCATGGTCCCCAAAAGTCCCCACGAAACTATTGGAAATTCTGGAGTGATTTTTTACTGTGCATATACCCTACTAGCACTAAACCAGTAGGGTATAACTAGAGAAGACAACATTTTACACAGATGTGTGAAATTTATTACAATTATTAGCATGAATACTTATTACAGTTACATGGTGCCAGTTCACGTGCCATAACACTGTGAAAAAAATCAGTTTTGAGAACCGCCAGGAATATGAAGAGTGATATTATGTACCATAATGAACTGGAAGGGCGTAACTGCTGAATGAAATGATGAATTACTATATTTAGAAAGTGTGCATGGTGTCTGGTATGTATAGGTCAGTTCACTGTCGGTGTGTTGTGTGCTGTTGCAGTACACGTCGGAGTTTGTTCAGTCACAGCTGTTGTCTCGGAGACTTGCGTACTTCTGCTGCAAGAAGCTGTCACAAATCTGCACCGACTCATCGGCATCTCTCTCATCTCCAACATCTCAGTCTCCGGCTGCTGCCACATCAACAGCCAATGAGTATGTTTTTTATGTTGTTTGGACAGGTTATATGCTGTGATTGTTTTTCTATATGTTAATTGACCAGAACAAAAAGGACATAATGCTGTTAAAACTAAGTGTGGACAACAAGTAACCACTATTGTGATAGCTGTAATATGACGATAACGTCTGTTGATAGTAGTGTTCTTTAATAAACTTTGTGTTGTCATAAATCAGTTTTGTCTCTTACAATACAAACATGTTAAAGCAGTGGTATTCCGTGCCTTGCAAGTGCTTATATGGATGAGTACATTTTGTGGTTAGTTTTGAGATGCATGTATCTTTTTATGTTAAATAATAAATATGCCGGCATATCAAAATATATTTTAGAAAGTGAAGTAATATATAAAAAAAACTCACAGTTGTTTTGTGATTTAGTAATTAAAAACTTTTATTAACTCTTCCGTGATGTACATGTATGAATTTAAATTAATAATAATAAGAAGAAGAAGAAAATTTATAACGCGCACATAGTCATGAATCATGAATTAGGGGTGCGGATTATGTAAAGATAGCGTTTTATTTGTTTACTGATAATCCAGCTGCACGTTTGTTAATTTAATTATATTAATTATGTTTTCAATTATGTTTAATTATGTTTTGCAATGTTTGACAGCGTAAACAATGCGACACCAACATCAGCTGCTGTGACTGCTGCCACGGCCACTGTTGTTTCCAATGCTGCGCTGCCCATCAGTGCTGCGGTGTCTGTTTTCACTGAACTCTGCAACTGTCCTCAGCACCGAAGTCTGATTCTTGGCCTCTCTGCAATCGTTCAAGCAATTGTTGTCTCATGCCCAAGTGCTCTGGTCTGGCACAATCTCGGTGACGGCAAGTCTACATCTCCGCTGAATGGCTCTCCTCTTGATCTGCTGCCTTGCTCGCCATCAAACCTGCCGATGCCTGTCGGCTCAGACAACCAGCGAGTAAGTAGAACATTTATAGTCTTTGCTCATTTGTCTGTTCTTTTGAGTTTTTAGTGCCAATACTCTGTTTTGTGCTGCATAGAATAAAAACTGTCAGTTTTGTTTTTTTTTGTCATACTAGTCAGCTGTGATATAAAATTACTATTTATTTATTACGTTGATTAATTATAAATTTACATTAGTTTGTATTTTTTATGTTGGCATGTCTGTGTGGTTGCCTAAACTAAGCACTAAGCAGTACACTTTATCACTAACATTGGGATGTTGTGTGAATAGATTCGGTTGCAGTTAAGAGCTGCAGAAGAGCAGGTCATTTTACGAAGCAGAGCAGTTGAGATGCGCTGGTCGTCAGACAAATGTCAGCAGTCTGTCAAAGGCATGTGCGGTTTCATCTTGTGTTCTTACTCACCAATTTTATCACCATATAGCTGCAGCATATTTGGCGGAGCATGGTGCTATTAGTATCATTGTCATTGTTAGTGCTGTCGTTATTGTTATTATTATCATAGATACAGTCTTAATATGAAGATAGATGTGCGCCTTGAGTAAGCGCAAGACCCAGTCAGTGTTGCTGTCTTACGGCAGTGCAACTTGTGGCTGCGGCACAGCATTTATTCCCACTTTGTGGTCATGATTTTCCCGTGAGCTTACACCCACTGTTATAAGAGGTGGATCTCACCTGTACTATTAGCTGCCATAAGTCCAACACCCTGCCATTGCAGCACACTTAAACATTTGAGTTGTTTATTTTACTTCAGTTATTATCAGAAATGACATTTTAGTTAACCCTAGGAAATGGCCAGTGTGCATCAGTTTAGAAAAATAGCACAGTAAATCTGTTGGCTGACACTCATGGATTTGTTGCGCTTTTAATGTGCATTATTATTTTGTAGGTCAGGTTATAAATCATGTACTCAACTGCCTGGAGGTGATTGACAAGCAGAACTTTGAGAAAGTAGACATGAACAACTCCCTGGACGCATTGTATCACAAACTGTTTGGCAGCAGCCAGGCGAGCAAAGATGGCACCGAGGTAGTTTGTTTAGTTTTAACATTATGACATTGTGTACTGTATACATATAGTTAACTGCCTCGCTTTGCTTATGATGTAATTTAAAGTCATTTGCCGTGTGTAGAAAGAACGATATTTGTAATGAAGGTATTTATTTAACTCGTGTTGTGCGAATACATATGTGCAGATGCTTTTATATGCATACATAGACTTACCAGTTTCAGATGCATGTATCTGTTTCGCATAGCATCAGCAATGATACATTTATAATTATGTCTTTTGTTACTTAAAACTCATAACAGTGTTCTCTCACAACTTATTTTGTCTGGTTTGAGTTCTTCTGTCTAACGCCGAGTAGTTGATTGACGTAATTAAAGTAAATGCATAAGTCAATGCATAAGTGTACTGTACATAGCATATACTTACATACTGTTAATAAGACAGAATACTGTGAGCAGTTGTTGTTATGGCATGCTGCAGCAGGCGCCAGTAGTTGATGAAGCTGTAATTAATCTGTTGCTGGAGTGGGCTGTGAGCACCAAGCGAACTGGAGAGCATCGCGCCATTGTCGTTGCCAAGCTGCTGGAGAAATATCAGATGGACCTCACATCTGATGTGAGTACTGATGAGTGATGAATTGTGTTACTGATGATGCCATGATTTATAGGATAATTAATTCTGATAAAACATGGTGTCACATTGAAAGTGATTGCACTGACAATTATGTTGTTTCATGCTAGATTTTTTCGCATTTATTGTTTTGTATTAGTAGTTGCTATACCGAGATTTAAAGATGTATGAAGTTGTGAAAGTTGACAACTGAATATCATCTATGATACAAAAAGTGAAAGTTTGTTTTGAGAGAAGCTTGTATGATATGGCTATGAATATCTGTATCTACACTGTGTTGATGTGCATTAGTCCACTGATGGCGAGGGAGCTGATGAGCCAGAGTCGGCAGTGTCTGATGCTGTATCAAGTGCCATCCCAATGTTCCAGCACCTGCTGATGCAGTTCCTCGACACCAAGGCTCCTGTTCTTGGTAATGTCCTTTATCCTCTGACGAATTGTCTTTACATCAGTTTGAATAGCGAAAGAAATCTATTGACTCTTGATGATAAGACTCTGCTGGTTTAGTGTGACTTGTGTAATTGCATGACTTGTTGCTACTTGGTTTTTGAGTACAGTACAGTACCGTTGGATTGTAAGGGTCGGTTATAGCACAGTGGTTAAGGTGACTTGCATTTAGTGTCTATGTTAGTACTTGGTGGCAATGGGTGAGGCATATGGCCAAACATATTGTTCATCTGCTCCAGAAAGGTATCACTTTACACATTGTCTTTGAAGAGGGAGTGCTTAGCATGATACATTTTTTTGCTGTGCTTTGAGTTTGTAGTGTAGAATTTATTATACTGCCGTCTGTCTTTGACCAGTTGATGCAAAAGAACATATTTCTTTTGCGTTGTGTCTATGTATCGTAACTACTGTGCTGTGTTTGTTTGTTTTTCACTGTTATTAATATGTCTACATGTGTCGATAGTCGTTTTTTATGTGTTCTTCTCCAGCTGTCAGGTTGTGCTGCTTTGAGGATGAATAAACATGCACATATTAACCCTTTAACTATGGCACGTGCTTGCAAATCTGTGTTGCAGAAATTGGTTCATTATGGTGTGTACCTGATTGTCAGAACCCATCAGCATGATGTATTTTTTTGTCAGTTGCATATGTGTTATATTATTGTGACACGGTGAGGTGGAACTGATGGGATTGAAGCATAATCCTAGGACCATATCTTCCTTTAGTGTTTTGACACTGTTGGTTTGGTTATTTAAAAAATAAAAACCTATCCCCAATATGACGTATAATGTGTTTGGTGGAACATTAAATCTTACTCAACCAGCCAGCATGATGGACGTAGTAGTGAAAGGGCAAACGTTGATTTTTATTGTGACATTGTGGCGCTTTATAGACAAAGCACATTGTACAATCAAAGTACCTTTGCTAAGCTTATGATTGCTGAACTGCTGTTGTTGTGAATTGCTCTAGAGGACAATCCAACGGTTGACAACCGACAGGCGTTTGCAAACCTAATATCACTGTTTACGGAGCTGATCCGTCACGAGGTGTTCTCACATGATGTCTACGTCTGCACGCTGATATCTCGTGGAGACTTGCAGTCGTCAAGCAACTGGAATTCCTATATGCAGGTCACTTCGGTGAATCCAGACCACTCGGAACTGTCCAGTGTGAAGAGTGAAGGCGTCAAACAGGAGGTTACTCACAAATATTCACTTATCACTGCAGTTTCTGCATTCGTGGTGTTGTTGTTTGTAGTGGCTTGCCATGTGATCTATGGTCAACAAACATGTCGCTGTCCCCTTCAGGAATAGATTGAAAACATTTCTGTTTGAAGCTCACATGTATTATTTAACAGCGCATTTGCAGCTAATGCTATTATTGTTGTTGTTATTATTGCTGCTGCTGCTACTGCTACTAGTCCTTATATAACTGTAGCACTGATGATAATTTTTTATGTAATTTTTTGACTGCTAGTAGTAACGAACAGTGTGTGAAAAAGTAACTGCAAGGAATTGCAACTGAAGTCAATGGAGTTCTGGCCACTGCTGTTTATGCCATTTGCAGAGATATGCAGGGTTTTGAAACGTTCTCAAGTATTTTCACACTGTTGGCTGAGCATTGGGATGACACTCAGCCTAGCAGCCTCAAATGAGACCTTTCTGAAACCATTAGCTGATTCACGTATAAATGCAGAGAATGGCTGTTAACACTGCTGCATGCATAAGTGAGTGTACTGTTTTAAAAGAATGATAGTGGCATTTTTTAATGACATCAGTAATGCAGATAATCTTAATGACAGTAATTAATTGCTGTTATCGTGGTGCAAAACTGTGTGTTTAGTGTTATTTCTCTTTGTTATGGTGTTGATAACACTGAGAATGTTTTTTTCAATTTCAAGAGCCACGACGATATGAGGATGGAACTGGACTGTCAGAATCTCGACTCTGAATTCGGTCTGTTTGGCTATAAAGAGGAGCAAAAAACCACTCCGGATCGACCAGGTTAACTGGTTTGCTGTGTTGCTAACGTTTGTAAATAATTTTAGACTGCATCATGTTAATTGTATAGCATTTCATTTCATTGCTTGTCTTGTACTGTGTTGTTTTGTTGTGCAGTGTACTATTGTTTACTTAGCTTCTTGATTTTTAGCCTTCTGGCTACAAGTTCATTAAACCTGAATCTGAATCGATTGATTGATTGAGTAAGGCTTAACGTCCCACCAAACACATTATAGGTCATAATCATGCAGATTTATATAACTGTATGCTTTATGTGAATATTTGTATATTTCGATATTAGCATACTGTAGATTTTATCCCTTTGCACAATAAATGTCTGCAACAACGTGCCGACAGCAACAAACATAACACTTCAGAAACGGGAAATGTTTCATATTCCAATAACAAGCAGCCCATGGCTTGTGACAGTCAGCTGGCAGGACAGCTGTATAAGCAAGGTCATCTTGTAAATGCAGTAAACTAGGTCATATTTCTTAGTTTTTGGTTTTTGATCAGCGTTTGCCAGTCGCTCTCTGCATGCAGAATTACAAGTCTCAGTTATGATTTGTACCACCCTGGTTAACACACACACACACAGTCAGCTTTTGACTGGTTATACTGTTGGCTCGGCTAGTGAAACTAAAAGATGGATGAAACTTATTAACAGATACAAACGACAGGCAGTCATGCTAATAACTCACTGACAAGTGACCATGCTGTCTTTGAACTTCTGGGATGGCCCCGTAATGTGTTGATCACTGAAGCCACATTTCTTGTTGTTGGTTTTACATCGTTACTGTTTACAGTGTTGTGTTGTAACTGTTATTGTTGTGTGACAGCTTCAGTGATGTCGTCGGTGGATCAGTCGGTGATGGGTCTAACTCCTGGACACATGCAAGTTCCGACGCCTTCGACATTCCATGGTCAGCAGGGGATGGCCAGAACTCCAGGAGCTCCGATGACTCCGATCTCTGCCAGAACACCCGGCGGTGCACCGCACACTCCAGGCACAGCCCATACACCTGGTGTGATGACTCCAGGGAGTGCCACACCAGGGGGCGCATCAGCTTATCACTCGACAGTAACTTGCCACTCACTTGGCATGGCCCAGACGCCTGCATCTGCCTTGCCTCTGAACAGTGGCGCATCAGCTGAACGGGCCAGACTGCACCGTGGGCCGCCAAGGCATCTCGTATTTCTGACGCATTTTCCAATCCCACACGATGAGCAGTCGAGCCACGAGAGCAACCAGAGGATGATGGTTCTGTATGGAGTGGGAAGACAGCGCGACGACGCTCGGCATCTGGCGAAGAAAGTCACGAAAGAGATCCTGAAATTGCTCGGAAAGAAAAACTGCTTGGATTTAAGTGGCAGTGGTGATCCGGTTGTTAAGGTGAAGAAGAAGAAGGATAAAGATTGTGATCCGGTGGCAAGTCTCGAGAACACTTTTGGGAAATTCAAAAGACTGTCATATCACGATCAGCACGCAGTTACTCAGACAGTTGCAAAGAATCTGATGGAGACGATTGGTTGCTTTGCAGCTGGCACTATTACGTACTTGCCGATTGTTGATAATGTTTCATTCTTGTTCGATCTGATGGAATACTGCTTGAACATCAGTCATCTGTTGGAGTTAACTATTCAGGTATGTGAACTGCTTTGAATGTTGTTTGTTAGCTGAATGCTGATGAGACTGGCCAGCTCTCCAGCTCTCATTTCCATTGTCTCATTTCGGCCCAGCTATATCGTGTTATGTCATCAGCAATAAAGTGGACATGATGCAATTATCAGTGACATGATGCTAGTGGGAGCAAAACAGGATGTTGGGCAACTGTTACGTTAGTGTTACTTTGTGTATATGAGATACCAGCTGAAACTGTAATCTTGTAATTTTGCCATATTTGTCGATGCGGTTAAAATGTCTACTGCATTGTTCTGTTCAGCTGTTGAAAGATCTGCCAGCTGTCGATAATCAACTCGCATTGAAAACACCCGGTCGGCTTGCAGGGAGTTACTGCACCAACCTGGGACTTTACATTGTCGGCATTTTGCGGAAATTCCATGCTTGTCTTCTGGTTTCACATGAACAGACTGCATCAGCATTTGAAAGGTATGTTTCTTTAGGTTCTTGCATTACTGTATTTAGTGCACTGATGATTTGTAATATGTCTTATTTGCTGTTGTTTGTATTGTATTGTATCATGTTTAGCTGTTGCCAGTGTTCAGCTGTATTTGCCAACTGAAGAACGGTTCTCGTTGTTTATATTTGTTGTTTGTTGAAGTTTGTGTGTTACTTGCACAATAATATATCATTTTTATGTGTTGTGATCTGTAGTCTATGTAAAGTAGTGAAACACGTCGATAAGCCATCAGACTGTTCGTCAGCTGAACGAGCTATTCTTGCTTATCTCTATGATCTCTACACTTCCTGCAGTTATCTGAAGGTATGTTGACTTTCAACAGTGTGTTTCCCTATTTTAGTGATTCATATTTTTTGCATAGTTAGATTTCCTTGTTTTCGTTTGTTTGTACAGTCTAGAACGTGTCCAGCACATGTTGATTTTGTTGTTGTTTTTTATTAGTGATTTGGCAGGAGATAATGACATTTGTTGGCTTTGTTTTAGACAAGGTACAGTGAACTCTTTGCTGGACCATGTGCAAAAGTCAAAGGCACCATTTATGCTGAAGTGGAGCCATCATCTTCCAACTTGCGATGGGAAGAACAGTTCTCTAAAGATCTCATGGACAATCCAAAGTAACTTCTATCCAGTGTGCTGTAATAGATCATTGCTTTTTTAATTTTTGGCAAATTTCTAACTAAATTTATTTTGGAAATATTCATTAAATTGTATGTCTTTTCTTGTATTTTTCTTTGCATCATAAGTGGTTGTTTGGCTTAGTGCTAATAACGTTGCAACCATTCTGCACTGCATCCAATATGTGTGTACATTTCCTGTTTTAAATTGTTTCCATTTTCTGTTTAAAACTCACTTGAATCATTTGCCATTATGTGTTTATGCAGAATGCGAATAGACCCGCAGTTTGTCAAGCAGCTGAATGAATCGCCATCGAACCGATACAGTTTTGTCTGCAGTGCCCTAGTCAACATCTGTAACTGTCAGACACACAATGACAGGTCGGAGAACCAAGATTTAGTGCCGTTGTTTGCTATATGTGCAAGAATCTTTAAATAGATATTGGATGTTGTTTTCACTGTAATATTTTTTGTTTAGGACATTCATGTGTACATAAGTTTATCTAGGTGCTTTTTATTGCTATGGCATCAGGAATAGCATCCAGTCTGTAAAAATAGTCCTGCACCAGCAGTCCGTGCATTTTTGGGGACCATGGAAAAGTTGTCTATTTAAACAGAAAATTTATAATGTCAGTAGTGATGTCTTTATGTGATATCGTGTATGTGTTTCGGCGTTGGATTTTTATGTTCCACACAATTGTCTTTTTCTCTTTGTGTGTGACCTGCTTTTCACACATTGTCTGTGCTTCATAGCTTTCAGACAGGTCAGTACCTATGTCTAACAAACCTGCGCAGGTGCAGCCTTACCATATTAGTTGTCTGAATGCAGCCAGTAGCAGAACATGAACTAGACTTGACACATGTTTATTAACGGAATTTGAAGGCAGTTTGCTATCACTCAGCGCACATAACTGGCAGGAGACTACAGCCTTCGTGAAGTGAATATATAAATAGCACTATGTGTCTTGTAGGTTGAATGACATTTCGTGTCTGTGTGCCGAGCTGACGGCCTGCTGCAATGCACTGAGCTCTGAATGGCTCGGAGTACTGAAGGCACTGTGCTGGTCGTCCAATCACAACTGTGGGTTCATTGATGTACTCACCCAGGTCGATGTATGTGTTCACCGCTTCATTTCCGTTAATTGTACCAAATGAGTTTTATGACTTATCACACTTTATGTAACTTATCTCGATAGCAGCATTAATCAGACTAATGGTACAGTGTTTGCGGTTGCGTTACAATGATTTTGCCAGTTAACAGTCAGCATGTTAGTAAATTGTTAGAGTAAAAAAGCTGCATATTGAGCTGTCATATTTTGCTGCATACTGGTCTAATTTATTTATTTAATATCAAACTCGTACAGCAGTACACAAGAAAAGAAAAAGAAGAAA
>Ga0066192_1000201_pt1 | contig 11316 bp, 13 predicted proteins | sample WorMetvacBELIZE1_FD_58707 | JGI IMG/M metagenome (GOLD analysis project Ga0066192, IMG submission 58707) | Marine gutless worms symbiont microbial communities from Max Planck institute for Marine Microbiology, Germany - Olavius vacuus BELIZE.1... | ecosystem: Host-associated > Annelida >... | reverse complement strand
AGTCATATAGTCCTCCTTCTGACTAGTTTTTTTGGTAAATAAACAATAATCAGATTGAGGGCTTTTTGTACCTTTTTAGAATTTTCGAAAGAATTTATACGTTACCGAAAACCATTCTGCTGTCTCCAAAGCAAACCAACCAAGGCTGTCACTATCATCAAAATCACAATGTGATTTCGTTTTGTTATTACTTGTACAAGTTCTTTATACAATTGAGCTTACTTATTGTGCCTATTCATAGTAGCTCTTAATTGTTCTTTCATAACCACTTTTTAGTGAGTATTTCGGGAACCAGCCAAGCTCACATATTCTTGAAATATCCGGGACAATCCTTCCTACAGGGCTTTGTTGATAGCCACCGCCGCTACGATTCCTTATCAATACTTTTAGACTCATTTCCGGGTATATATCAGCTACAAGTTGTGCCAGATTTTTTATTTTTATTTCTCCAATACCTCCTACATTGTAGCAACTTGTATTTGCGCCCTTCAACATTATATAAAAACAAGCCAGAATTGCATCAGCCACATAACAACACGTACGTATCGTTTCACCATCACCATGAATGACAATATCTTTTTTCTTAATTATTGAAAGGACAAAATCGGCAGAATAACTTCCACTATCTAGCCTCATTGTCGGTCCGTATACATGAAATAATCGGGCATTTTTCACTGGTATGCCATATTGATATGCATATGCTATAGATAATGCCTCAGAAGCCCTTTTACCTTCCGCATAACAAGATCGTACACTATTCAAATCTATATAACCATAAATATCTTCTTTAACAGGTTGTAAATGATCATCAACAATGCCATATACTTCAGCACTACTAAAAAGCAGAAATGACTCAATCTTTTTTTTTATTGCCAGCTGCATAAGATTATGTGTGCCTAAGATATTTGCATTTATAACTCCAACCGGGTCAACAGCATAGTATTGTGAATATGTCTTACTCGCGGCATGTACTATGTAATCTATGGAGCTGCTTATAGCAATAGGATTTACAACATCCTGAATTATGAATACAAGTTCTTTTCTGTGTAAATACTTTCCAAATCGTTTTTCAGCATTTCTTCTATTCCGGGCCAATGCATAAATTGTGACTTTGTCATTTCTCAAAACTGTATCATTGAGATACAATAACACTTCCACCATATATGCAGGAAGAAAACCATTCGCACCTGTAATTAACACAGACCTATTCCCTAGAGTCTCCCACGGAAGTTTTGCTGATGTGATATATTTCAAATCATTGCTAACAATGGTCATTGTGCTGCGCCCAAATGTCAAACAGCGATTCTGAATTCCTAAGGTGGAACTCCACGCCGTCAGGCTACCGCCTGTTCATCCTCCTTTCTGAATGATTCATACATCTCATCGGAGTCCGGTAGTCCAGACTCTGATGATATCGCCTGCTGATGTAGAGACGAGAATACCGAAAAAGGCTAAGCTTCAATTCCCGAAGTGATTCATAGGCCCTGAGGCAAATCTCCTTGTACTTCAAAGTTCTCCAGAATCGTACCACATAGGTGTTATCCCGCCATCGTCCTTGGCTGTCCATGCTGATTTCCACACCTGCATCCTTGAGCACCTTGATAAAGCCATAGGATGTGGCTTCCCTGGTCGGTATTGAAGATCGCGGAGACACCATAGGAAGTTTTCAGATTCTAATGAAGCTGTTTGGATTTTTGGGCTTAGCATACAATCAGCTCCAAGTCCCGATGAATTTGCTTATTTGTCTTTTTGTTTCACTTCGCTGTCTTTCAATATCCACCTTATACCATCTCACAACATAACTCAATGCTTCATCGAGATTCCAGGTTGGCTCCCAATTGAGGCGAGCCTTAGCTTTGCTGATATCCAGTTTTAGATTGCCAGCTTCATGATGCCGCGTGCTTGTCTCAACATCATATGAAACATCATTACCCCAGAGCATGCAAATTTTCTCGACAACAAGACTCACAGGTTGGATATCATCACCAGATGGCCCAAAATTCCACCCTTCCGCGTAATGTATGCCGTCTTCACCGTAGAGTCTCTCCACTAATACAAGATATCCCGAAAGAGATTCAAGCACGTGTTGCCATGGCCGTATCGCTCCAGGATTACGAATAAGGGCCTTCTGTCCTCGCTGAAAAGATCTCATGATATCGGGGACTAAGCGATTCTTTGCCCAATCCCCTCCACCAATGACATTGCCAGCCCGTGCCGATGCTAACGCGACTTGATGACTCTTTCCGTAAAGCGATTTATTAAAAAAGGAATTGCGGTATGCAGAGGTTACTAATTCTGAACATCCCTTGCTATTAGAGTAAGGATCGTAACCGCCAATGGTGTCGATTTCACGATAACCCCAGACCCATTCCCTATTTTCATAGCATTTATCTGTGGTCACATTGACTACGGCTCTAACATTTTCACATAATCTCACCGCTTCCAACATGTTAACAGTCCCCATAACATTGGTTTGGTAAGTTTCCACAGGATTTTGGTAAGATTCGCTCACTAAAGGCTGCGCTGCCATGTGAATAACAATGTCCGGATTTGCTTGAATCATTACGCCACAGAGTTTTTCCAAATCTCGTATGTCACCAATATGATGCTGAACGAGTTCTTCTATTTTCGCATTATTGAATAGTGATGGCTCTGTGGGTGGTTCAAGAGAGTAGCCGTAAGTTATTGCTTCCAATTCTGATAACCAAAGACATAGCCAACTCCCTTTGAAACCCGTATGCCCTGTTAGAAATACTTTTTTTCCTTTCCAAAAATTTTTGTTAATCATGCCATATTTTCCATGGTGGCTCACCGCTTTGCCACATTTTCTCGAGTTGTCGTTTTTCTCTCAAAGTGTCCATGGGCTGCCAAAATCCAGAGTGCTTATAGGCTGAAAGCTGACTATCCATAATAAGTCTTTCAAGCGGTTTCTTTTCTAAAACAGAAGCATCGCCATCTATATAGTCAAATATCTCAGGTTGGAAGATAAAGAATCCCCCATTAATCCATACCCCATCCCCTTTCGGCTTCTCTGTGAATTTTTTTACCTCGCATGTGTTTTCAATCTCCAGAGCTCCGAATCGTCCCAATGCTTGAACAGCTGTTATCGTAGCAATTTTTCCATGCGATTCGTGGAACTCTTTCAGTTGATCAAGTGGAACATTCGAAAGACCGTCACCGTATGTAACCATGAATGGACATTGACCTATATAGTTCTTAATTCTGTTGATGCGGCCACCGGTCATCGTGTCAATGCCTGTATCAACGAGGGTGACTTTCCAGGGTTCGGCTTTCTGTCGATGTATCTTCATTTCATTGAGTGCCATATCGAATGTGACATCAGCCATGTGTAAAAAATAGTTCGCGAAGTATTCTTTTATCACATATCCTTTATAACCAAGACAAACAATGAAATTGTTAAATCCGTAGTGCGAATATAGCTTCATGATATGCCACAGAATAGGACGGCCACCAATTTCAATCATGGGCTTAGGCCTGAAATCAGTTTCCTCGCTAATGCGAGTGCCATATCCACCAGCTAACAAAACAACTTTCACGTGTCACCTAAACTGTTTATAAATCCATCGATGATACTCAATGTATACGAAAAAACATCTTGATCCAAACCAGGATACACTCCCAGAAAAAATGAATTGTTCATAACAAAATCCGTATTCGTTAAATTTCCTGAAACTCGATGAGTGATTCCTAGATATGCCGGTTGACGGAGTAGATTTCCTGCGAAAACGTTGCGAGTCTGATATGATGGTAGACCAGATAATGAGTTAATTCAGTCCGTGAGAAACCTGCCGTTTTCTTAACAGTAACCGGATAGGCGAACCAGGATGGATCGCTGCCTGATGTTGCTACTGGAAGTATAAAAAAATCCCCCCATTTTCCGAATCCTTCGGCCCAACGTTGAAAATTTGCTTTGCGCGTTTCGACGAACCCCGGAAGCTTCCTTATCTGTTCGACACCGATCGCCGCCTGCATGTCAGTTGCTTTTAAGTTGTATCCAATATGGGAGTATACATATTTATGGTCGTAGCCACTGGGAAGTAAACCATATTGCTTGGTATATCGACAGCCACAGGTATTGTTCTCTCCTCCTTTGCAGTAACAATCTCGTCCCCAGTCTCGAAAGGATGTGACGCTCTTGCGATATCATCGCTATCGGTGAACACCATCCCCCCCTCACCAATGGTGATGTGGTGGGCTGGATAAAAAGAGCAAGTAGCCACATGGCCAAAAGTTCCTACCATTTTTCCCCTGTATGTGGAACCTAAAGCATCGCAACAATCTTCAATGAGCCATAAATCATATTCCCTAACTAACTCAGAAATGCCATCAAGGTTATATGGGTTTCCCAAGGTATGAGCGAGAAAAATCGCTCTGGTTTTTTCTGATATGGCCTCTCGAACGCTATCGACATGAGCATTGTAGCTGCCCATTTCAATGTCTACAAAAACTGGCACCATCCCATTCTGGAGGATGGGATTGAGTGTAGTCGGAAAACCGGCCGCGACCGTGATAACTTCATCACCAAGTTTAAGCCGTTTTTCACCAAATATGGGTGAAGTTAACGCCGACAATGCTAACAGATTTGCCGAAGATCCTGAGTTGGTAAGGATGGCAAATTCTGAATCAACCCAGGCGGCAAAATCCGCTTGAAATTCTTCGGAATAACGACCCTCGGTTAACCAGAAGTCTAGTGATGAATCAACCAGAATCTGTATTTCCTTTTCATCAAAAACTCGACCGGCATATCGAATTGGTGTTTTCCCGGGTGTAAATGTTGTGTTCCCGAACCGAACTTTGTAATACTCACCAACAAGATCTCTGATTTGCGCCCCCAGCTCTTTTTCCCTCACAGTATTTTTATTCCCATTTATCAATTCTGATATCTTTTTCCGATACAGACGCCCGGATGAGTCCTACTTTGAAATTATTAATCATTGAGGGTGGTCCGGATATGAAAAAGACTGGATTCTCTAATTGTTTGGCTTCGCTTAGTATATCATCAAGACTCAACCGGCCGAGTTTAAACCGCTCATCCTGTGAATGTTCCTCTGAGTATAAATTTATGGTCAGGTTGGACATGAATTCGATGGCCCATCGCAGTTCTTCGACGAAAATTGTTAACGACGGGTTGCGAACACCGTAGTAGAGTGCGACTTTTCTATGCGGATTCAGTTTTTCGTTATCCAGCAAATATGGGATGAATGGGGTTATACCTGTTCCTCCAGCTACGAGCACGATGGGATGATGCAGTTCCAGGCCCTTCTCAACGATGAAATCGCCATAAGGCAATTTCAGCCAGCATCGAAATCCGACATGCAGAATCTCCCGAATTCGCTCTGTATACCGGCCTTTGACACTGTAAACTAACCGAATAGTTTCCGCATTGGGCTGTGAGGCCAGAGAAAAAACACGAGATTCTGGCCAATAACCATCGGATGGATCGTACGACTCGACACTTAGGTGAGTGAATTGTCCGGGCCGAAAACGTGTGTAGGTTCGAGGGACTCGCAGTATTATGCCATACACATTGTGTCCGAAGTCTTGTATCTCAAGAACTTCCGCTTCAACTCTGCGTGGCGTTGGCATTCTGTTTCATTTCCCTCAATGCTTGAATGATTTTCTCTTCAGTTGTCTCCCAGATTGCCCGGCCATTGTGGCCATAATTGAGTTTTTGCTTCAAACATGCCCACTCCACGATGAAATCAATATCAGAAGGACCCTGAAGGCAAATCGAATCGTACCCCTCACCCTTAATCTTAGACACCAACTGCTCGATAGCCTCCCGATATTCCACGACACTCTTCAAAGTTCGCTTCAGCAATCTCGTACTTCGGCGAGCTACTTCTAGCATACCTTCACCGGTCAGCGCATATTGAATGCTGCGACTGTTAATCCTCCGCATCACCAGCAAACCCTTGGTAACCAGTTTTTTCAATATCGCATTGGTCATACCCAGAGAGAGATCGACCGCCGTGGCCAGTTCGCGTTGGCGAATGGAGGCCGGGTGGTTATGGACTATTTCGAGAATGTCGTACTCTTTGTTGGTATGCATGTTTGGTGATAGCGGTATCCGGGGCGCCGGTTTTCGGACCCTCGCAAAAAGCGCATATCAGGCCGCCGCAACGGCTCTGAAAGGCGGGCCCCGGAACTTCGGGGCACATGTTCAATTATTGAACATAGTACATGATGAGAATTTGTGCAAGGGTTTTTGCTAGGATAAAATGACACAGTAAGTCTTAGGAGAAGGAGCTTTTCAAGGCGCTTTTCCTAGATCTTGATAGCCGAAGTCCACCAGATGTCCTTTATCGTACAAATTGAGCCTAACCCGCATGCGCCTGCGTCGTCGATCGACTTTCACAATGAGTCCTTCTTGCCCCTTCAATGGGCCCTCCAGGATGACAATACGATCGTTTTCGTCAAAATGGATATTCACAAGTTTGGTGAGTCCACTTCCTTTGAGAAAAGGTTTCAATCGTTCGGCGTCTTCTCGGCTAATGGGAATAATTCCGCGGGTTTTCGGTAGAAAGTGAATAACTTGGGGCAGGTGCACGGCATCATGAATGAAATCATTGTTCAGCTTGGGTGTTTCCAAAAAGAGATAACCAGGGAAAAGAGGCTGTATTTTTCTGTATCGCCGCCCACTTTTGCGCTGAGTAAGCTCCCGCCGGGGAAAGAAAATGCGATTTTCTTTCCCCGATTTCTCTGCCAGTGTTTCAAGGCTCTTCAGAGCTTGTTTTTCCTTTCCCGCAATTACTTGCAGAACGTAGATATCCATGGGGGGTTAATCTACCACTATGGAGCAGGTGTACAAGATTTCAGAATTCCAAAGGATCGCCAAATTCTGGGATGCGATCGGTTTCGTGCAATGAGTTATAAATCCAAATGACCATGGCATAGAGTCGACGATAGAAGCCGGTATAGGGATCCATGAGATTGTGCACAATGAATGCGTTGCTCAGTTTCACGCCACACGCGCCGTAAACCAAAAACCCCCGCTCCGTGGGAATGAACAAAAGATCAATTTGCATGTTCTGACTATCCACAACTTTGAATAGGGTCCTCAAACTGGTAAGGTTTTCTATAAATATCCCCAAATTCGTACCATCCCAGATGTAATCGGTTTGATAGTAGGCACTGCCGAGATTTATTTCCCTCATATGCATCAGAACCGTATCGTGAGCCGGAATGGTATTAACCACGGGATCGTTGATGGGTGTTTTGTTCTTCATATCCGAAATGGCATAAACATCATCAAATAGAGGATGCACTTTCTTTCTCCTGGATGACAAATACCGTACGCCGGATATCGCGCTCACACTTCGGGTGAGGTTGTAGATACCAAGATCAATATCCTTATGCTCCACAGAATACGGGATTAAATAGAGGGCTTCCGAGAAAACATCAGGCTCGAGTTCAGCGATATCTATACGAATTCTTTCGGCTATGGAAATCTTTGGAAGAAGCATGATACCTTGCGAATCGCGGTCGAGACGATAAATTTCTCCTTCCGCTATCAACTGCTTCACGGCTTGTTGAGGAATGCCGTTAAGAGCATCCTCAAAACGAAGAGAATGCGCGCTCATGCCGAGCATGCTGAGTATAATTCCGGCCAATACTATTTTGCTATCTTTCATTTTTGTAAAAAGTCCTGGACATATGAAAGGCATGCATCCAATACGTCATTAATTCACATTTGTATCAGCAATACAATGAAACCACCTGCTACAGCAAAAAACATACCTGCTGATAGGGCGAGAGTTCGATCGAAATGAGACTTCATGTCCTCCCTGAGACGTTCATGCCGCACATCAACATGCTCATAACGCTTTTCAAACAGCTCAAACCGCTTTTTCATGAACTCAAAACACCATATAATGTGCTCTTGAGAGTTCATCGGCAGTTCATCAATGAGTGTGTATCGCTCATTGCGATCGTTTTCAGGCTCATCCCCGGCAAATTGGATATCAGTCAACCATTCTTTGAGATTGGAACGGACATAAGCACCAATTGTTTCTAACTGTTTAGTACTGAGTTGCAGAGTTGTACCTCTCTAATCATAATTTGGCCTCCTTGCTAACAACAACAAGACTGAAACCCATACTACTTCAAAAATACACGCATTTCAACTAAAGTCTCAAATATGTTCTATCTGGATTGGGCAGCTACAGCGCTACCAGATTCCAGGGTGATGAGGCACATGGCTGAGAAGGCGGTGGAATTTTATGCTAATCCCTCATCCCCCTATCCTGTCGGCAAAGCGGCAAAAGAGGCTCTCGAAGAGGCGCGCTCCCGGGCGGCGCTGGTATTAGGATGCGATGCCAGCCAATTGGCATTTACCTCGGGCGGCACGGAGGCGAATGCGATAGTTCTTTTTTCCCAACTGCTCAAGAGGGAGCCTGGCACCTTGCTTATCAGCGGAATAGAGCATCCCTCGGTGGCCGAACCGGCAGCTCTTTTACGCTTAAAAGGGTGGACAGTAAAAACCCTGGAAACTGCTCCCGATGGCATTTTGAAGCCCAATACGGTTAGTGATGCTTTGAAACGGAATCCGGATACCAGACTGCTGGCGGTGATGGGTGTGAACAACGAAATAGGAGCGATACAACCTCTCTTTGAGCTATCTGTGCTGCTGCGGGAATTCCAAGAAAAATGGAGCGGTCGCCGTGCTGTGTCTTTTCATACAGATCTGGTGCAGGCCGTCGGGAAAATTCCAGTGAATTTGGCCTCTTTAGATGTGGATACAGCGTCCTTTAGCGCTCACAAATTCCAGGGACCCCGGGGTGTCGGACTGCTCTATCACCGCAACAGAGCATTTGAGGCCCTGGCGCGGGGAGGGGGGCAGGAACACGGAGTGAGGCCAGGAACTGAGAATGTCGCCGGAGCGATGGCAATGGCTTTGGCTTTGGAACTACACGGTCGCCCTCATCCCACCATTAATGAAAATGGCCACTGGCTCCTGGAACAGTTGGAGCGCTTTCCCAAAGCAACAATCATACCTAAAGAGCGTAAGAGCTTGCCCCAAAACTATGTTCCAGGCATCATTGCAGTCAGTTTTCCACCTATACCGGGTGAGGTACTGGTCCGGGTGCTTGCCGAGGCAGGATACGCGGTGTCGACGGGGTCGGCTTGCAGCAGCAACAAAAAAGGGAAGTTGTCCAAAACGATGATAGCAATGAATGTGCCAAAAAATATTGCTGCTGGGATGATTCGTATTTCCATCGGGGAGCTAACAAGTCGAGACAAACTGGAAGGTTTTCTGGAGGCGTTGGAGACAGCCCTCAAGGCACTGGATCTGTGACACGCAGAGAATTCCGATGCGTTTGAAGAATAGCCGTTTACGCCGATATTTTACTATGCCTTTCTCATGCGTCATACAGCGGCGCCATTGCTTTTGGGCGGGTCTTCACATTGCGTTGCTCATTTTGACTATCGTCCCCCTCTCTGCTCTTGATCTCACGCTCAACAACCAGAGTCATGCTCTGTTTACCCCACAGCTGCTGGACGCCCATGCCCAAAATGGACTCATTCCATTGCAGTCCCTTTTCCCCTGGATGGAATCGGTGGATTATCTGGAAGCGAATTCTGGAGACAATCAGGTGTTTTGGGATGCTTCTCGCCTGAAGAAGAGCGATTGGAATGAGGCAATGTTGGCTAAAAAAGATGGCATCTGGGAAATCCGTGTGGGGAGGGATGTATTCACCGAACCAGAGCGCATCGTAGTTTTTGGAACCCCATTAGCGCTGAAAAGCATCACAATTTGGTCGACACTGCGCAATCCCGATTTGAAGAACAATCTCCTTTCGGCCTTTGCGCTTCGAGGGCTGAAGGTGGTTTGGAGGCAGATTTCCAATCCGGCTTTTCTCCTTGCTGATTCTTCGAGCGAAGCCATGCCCCATCTGGTGTTGCTCGATGATATCGATCTTTTACGTTTCGGATCTTTCTTCGCCTCTTCACAGCCGATCTCTGGAAGACTCTCCACCTGGTGGACAATCAAGGATGCCAAGGACGCCTCAGCAAATGGGGAATCGGGCGATTCAGAGCTTAGCAGTGAATTCTCTGAGTTGGGAGTACCGAATGCCTCATTGGCGCTTGATGCCTACCATCCTGAAGCGCCCTTACTCTTTCTTCTGAAGGAAAATCCGATTTTTATCGACAAAGATGGGCGGGTGCCGTCTGGGATGCTGACTTTTCTTGCCACCGCCGCCGCGGGAAGGGCTGCGGATTCCACGCGAGTTTCCAACTCGCGTGGAATGATAAGCTCCCAAAACGATTCGGTTTCGCCTCCAAGCGCTATGAACGGTTCAGGCGCCTTTCCCACTGCGCCACTGGGCGCCCTTGTCGTTACAAAATCGCCCCTAGCCGCCCTGGCCGATCAGCGGGTTGTGTGGGCGGTGAGCCTACCCTCTTCAACAGAGAATGCCATGGATGCCGAGAGAAAGGCAGGAAGGGCTACTGGCGGCGAAACCCATTCGCCGTTGACTGTAGAGGATGCGTCGACGCGGGAGACTTCGGGAAGAAATATGCTCGTACTCACATCGCCCCCCGAGGCTGTAGGCGAACTGTTGCGTGTGGAATATGCGGCGCTGCCGCTGGGCGTCGACGTCGTTCTAGGCTCCCTACTGCTCGCCGATGTGTCCCGATTCGCCGACCTGCGCGAAACGCCACAGGTGGCTTCAATTCCCATGGACCGGCGAATGGTTCGCTTCTTCGACGCCTATAAGCGAATTGGCCGCTTGGCAATTTCGGGTCAGATCGGCGCGGAGCTGGCGGTTGAACTTATAAACCAATACATTGCCGGTGAATGATGGACGAAGCTGAGAGCGAAGTCGGTATATTCTGGACCTATGAAGGCAAACTCTTTCACATCGAATCGGAACCTCTATCCAAAGGTGTGAAAACCATGGTGGGAATCGACTATAATGGGGGTCATTATGCCGCCTGGCTCATAATGGCAAATCGGGGAATTCTCGATCAGCTTCCCCACGCTTTGCGAGATGAATATGACAGTATCTCCCGGGGTCGTGTTGTCTATCTGTTCAAACGAGAGGCCTTTGTAATCTACCACGGGGATGAATTCAATGATGCAATTCTTGATGAACTATTGAAAACCCTACATCTTCCGCCGGATGCGACTTATGACGAGGTGGACGAGCATTACAACCCGCTGCCGGATGACTTCGTGTTCTAGTTGAATCAATGCAGAAACGCCCCCTAAACAATCTATCCCCGCGTTGCGGATAACCACAAAAGTTCCCACGCGTGAGCGGGTTATTTAGATTCAAGCTTACGAATGCG
>Ga0066192_1000200_pt1 | contig 11337 bp, 5 predicted proteins | sample WorMetvacBELIZE1_FD_58707 | JGI IMG/M metagenome (GOLD analysis project Ga0066192, IMG submission 58707) | Marine gutless worms symbiont microbial communities from Max Planck institute for Marine Microbiology, Germany - Olavius vacuus BELIZE.1... | ecosystem: Host-associated > Annelida >... | reverse complement strand
GAGGAGTTTGTATTTGATGCGTTCATTTACTTTGAGCCAATGTAGAGATTTAAGAACATTCTGCCCTACGCATCTAATATACATTTATTTTATACGCGGCAGACTATAAATATACATGTATATAAGAAAAAGACGTTTTTGAGGAAAGCAGACCTGCGCCCGTCACTGTCTATAAAGTTGCCAGTTTCGAGCGCGAATACTTGTGTCCATGATGTTTTCACGAGAACGCGTGACTTACCGGCTTTGGTCAAAAGCATCCACTGTTACTGCCGATACAACACGATAGATCCTAAGTCTTGCCTTAGGCCTTAGTCCTTTCAGTGACTAGCACACCGAACAATCCATTTTTCCTTGTTTTTCTGTCCATTGCCTCTGTCAGTTCGATGATATTTATCCAGACTGTTCCCTCCAGGTGAAGCACGGACAACCTTGATTTCTCATTTCATCGGAGATCCCGTGCACTGCCTGTTTTGCTCTTCCATATGCATTGTTGTTGAGCTGCGTTCTGTCATTTCACAATAAACGAATATTGTATTGTGTTGTATTTCATTGCACGTGACTTCCGACGCACTTGTCACTTGTCTTTGACTGCTTTCAACATTATCTTGTACCGCATTTATTTCTCGATTTATTTTCCAGGTTTTATTAAGTGGTCTTCTCATACGTACGATTAGCAGACGGTAACTAGACACTTCGCCTACAGGACACTGCCTACTGGCCGGTTCGCCTACTCTCTGGACATTTCGACCACCTACTGTACTTCTTAGAATGCGAAGTTGTTACTTACGACTTAAAAATGCAACAAAATAGCAGGCAAATGGTTTTGTTACCTTACTAAATTTTCGTTTGATGCCTCCTAATATGAAATAATGATTTTTTTATGCAGGACAGGTTTCACTTAAGTATTTACTATGAAATTCTGTAGTTGTATAACTCTAGAAAATGTAGCCATTACGTAAAGTGTGAAGTATTTCGAGATCTTAAACCGTTCAGGCATGACTCGATCACGAGTGGGACGGACGGACGGAAGGACAGGCGGCCGTTAGCAGTAATAGCGCGCTCTAACATAATATGTACAGTTTGTAGTAAAACATCAAGTTTTAGAGTTGTAAAAATCGCGCCTTAAAGTTGGTCTTGACCAAATAGTAAGCGAACTGTCCAGTATCCGAAATGTCCCGTAGGCGAAGTGTCTTGTAGGCGAAGTGACCAGTAGGCGAAGTGGTCATTCTTGCCGTACGGCGCAAACCTTTACCGTAAACCTTGGCGTAAGCGTTTCCGGTTTCCTTCTGTGACAGACCACGCTTCCGCACTGCCAATCAACTTAGACTGTCAACCTCAGCATAAGTGAGCAATACTGTCTTACAGCAAAACAAGACGTTTCTGTCGGTGAACGCTTTTTTGTCCAATAGCAATAGACCGCTGTGCAAACCACAGCACTGCGGCGCCGCATCGTTTGAATAATAGTCACTAGGGAAAGACATCGAACAGCCGCTGTTTCGTTTACTGGAACAAGTACGTCAGCTTGGCAGCAGTTTCTGAACATATCCGATAAAACTGCCACCAAGGGACCACAGACAACCACAAAGCGAATCAGGTACCAACAGCCACTGCCCGGCTGCCCGCTTTCATCGGCACGAAATATAGGACAAAATCCTAATACGAGCAGGAAGCCTAACCCTAATTTTTACCATAACCTCGTCCTAATGAAAGGCAGCCGTCCTATCAGACAGAAAACGGTTTTCGTTCTGATAGGATTTCGTTCTGGCGGGCGGCTCCCGAGTGCATGGTCACGCTGACCAGTGACCACTGACCAGTCAGTGAACAACAAGCGTATAAACGGTCGTCGATCACGGCGCCGCGCTATCCGACATCGGCATTTACATATCGCAATAGGAAATCTCGTCCGAGCATGCTTCGACCACCATGTAGACTGCAGCAATCGCGACATCCGCGACGAGGTTATTCTTGTGTTTTACTGTATACGTTGTTCACTCAGCTCTGTACTGCCACAGTCGCCGACATCCTAGTGAACTCAAACCGTGCGTGCGTATAAAATTAACGATGTTTCCGTGTTCTCTGCCACCGGAAGATGACCACCACAACACAAAATAATAACACAAAATAATTTATGAAGACAGTGTTTGTAAGTTATCCTGGATGAGGGGTTTTGGGCTTCAGTATTTGCAGTGAATTGACACCGACTGTTTAGAATTGCTAGTGCGAAGTGCAGCGATGCATCAGCGTGGTGCAGCCTATGATCATCGCATGTGCGTGACTGTGAAAAAGTGAGAGTGTCTGTGATATAATCTCATGGGTACGGAGACAGCGTAAGCAGACGTACGACGGTGGAGTTTCGTTCAGCTGCTGCGGCGTCGGTCTCCTGACGCCTGACAGCGTCATCACAACTCATGTTCCGTCATGTCACGCATGCCGTCATCGGGACACCTGCCCGGTCGCCTATCATCACTCGCCGCTGCAACTGATGCGGCTGCCGCTGATGACGGCATCAAAATGGAGATATCGGAGTACGCAGCACGAATGCCATCAGTAAGAAAGCGATTTTCGTCCGGACGGTCTGATTGGATTTAGTGCTGGTCGCGGGGTCCGCTCCGCTCCAAATCACTGTCTATCTGCCAGATGTGCTTCTCGTGCGTAATTTAACGTCGTATGAGCAAAATTTCTTCTGTGAAAGTACCAGCACAAAAACTAATTTTCCCAGAAAAGCTCGCAAAACTACAACATATGTCTATTCTAGCACCAGCGTCACGCTATATCACAACACAATGACTTGTTGTCGAACCGAAAATTTAAATTAGTTCTAGATATTGCAGCACCGGTATCGATTGTAATCGTGTTCGTGTTGCAGCCGCCAATGAAACGAGCCTTATAATAGGATAAATGACAAGTGGTCATAAAGTCTTGTTTTAGAAACGCTACCGAGTACAACCTCATTGCACCGCATAATCACTGATACCGTCGTTGCGCCAGTCAAACACCGATCGACGTCCAAGATCGGTCGATACCTGTACAGCGTACGTTACGACCGCTGATGCTTCGCGTTGACGGTGATTATCTCGTAATACAATTTGTGACGTTCCAAGTCCAACTGTAGGAACGTCACTGGTGAATAATATAGAGTTCAAGCAGCTAAATAATTGATGCATAACCGTAAATAAATATAACGTAAATGGCAAAAACGTAACAGGGGGGAATGCCGTGAACATTGTTAATTATTTGTTAAAGTGCAGAAAATCAAAGAAATCGGCCACAGTGAGGATAACATTGAGTGGTCTTTCGATGAGAATTCAAAAATCCGAATGACTGCGGAGCTCAAACCATTGCCAACTTATTGAACTTAACCATTTCTTGAACTTTTTCGAACGTTTAACTAAATTTTTGAACTGCACAACTACGGTCGATAAGTTACATTGTGCATTTCCTGGCATGTTCGCAACATACCTTCATATTGTAATTCTCATTTTACGGCACTATCGATACAGCGCTAATTTTTCGACTTTCGTCGTTGCTGAACTGATTCTGACGGAATTTCGCTCCGACAAGCCTAAGCCGACAATATTGGTTTTTCCGACGTCAGATGCTGACATGTACGCTTGCTGAAGGCTTATTCACAGCTTGTGGAATGTATGATGACGGACAGCTCGTTTTTAGCAGACTTAGGTCAGCAGAGGTGTCCACAATCGTTCTTTAGGCTCACATTTCCATTAGCACCATACTAAAAATTCACGCTGAACAACAACAATTCCTTCAGTGAAGCATATTCATTTGTTCAAACAAATGAATTACTGAACGACTGCAGACACTCCGGTCAGCTGGAAGTCGATGAGAGTTTCAACGACAACGACAGTAAGTTTGCGTTCCAGTTGTTAACTAAACGGACCAAGAGGAACCCGCCCGTCAGAAAGAACTCCCAATAGAACTACACCTTAGCTGGAAACAACTGTTTTTCATTAGGACAAAATTGGCTCAAACGAAATCTTCACCCAAACCGTGATGCCGACATAATTCTAGCCAATGTAACCCCTCGGCCAGCCAAATATTAGAGGTGGGTCATTCTGATCAGATTGTGGACCCGGGTCAAGCCAGACTTTCACGAAGGGTGGTTCGTATGCAGTAGCCTTATAATGCCAAAATCGAGGTCCGAAGAGACGAGGCGGGGGTTGAGTTCATGAAAGAGACAACAAACCCCTAACCACCAGCTATAGGAAGTCTGGGGCTGTTAGCTCCCCAAGCAGGGTTCTGGGCAGAGCCCGACCGCCTAAAGTTGTTACATTACTTTCAACATTGTCGTCCACCGTGGATTCCCTTGGATGTAATTAGCTACAGTAGGACGATCTGCTGCGACGGGACAGCTGAAGTGTGTAATTGTATACTGTAGGCACGAGCTAGCACAGTGCATAAGGTCATCAGCGTGACCGCGACTGAATTGAAATCAAGCAGTGAGCGCACTGGAGACACAGTATGGTAGTAGCGCTCTCTGCTAAAGGTGGAAGGATAACTTCTTGCAACGTCTCACGATTCTGATCAGTGGGAGCCAGAGCCAGTGAACTTATGAATTAGTCCGTCTTTGACACCACTTTAATATATATTAGTAAATAAGAAACAATGTGGACCTTAAAAAGTGCACCTGATTGGATTTGGAGGTCGTCCGAACGGTGTGACCCGTGGCTACGGGCCTGTATCAGCCAGAAAAACCGCTCGCATTCTGATGGAATTTATTTCTGACGGGCTCCAAGCCAAGTAGAGTAGTCTAAGCCAGTCGAATTTATGGAGCGGCCGCGACCCCTTTAGGCATGGAGTCAGCGGGTCACAGAGCTAAAGAGTGCTAAATAAAGTCGAAGATAGTGAAAAAGCAACCGATCGATTGCCGTCGAGACGTTAATCACAATCCCACCGAGATCAGACGGGGTTCGGCTAGTGGATGGGTTCTAGCGGTTTGCTTTGATCTGTGGGTTGAAGCAGCTTAGCGCAGAGCAAAGAAACGACGGTTCGTAGCGCGTATCTTACTGACCGCGATGCCGTCGTGATCGATGAGATCGGAAGCGCGTTGCCGTCATTAAGTTGTTTCCGATGAAACTCTCCGCGATGAAACAGTAAAAAGAACACTAACCTTTGGAGTTACGTCTAATAGCGATAACAATAATAACTAGAAAGCTGGCAATTGCGAATGCATTGCAACTTGGAGACTTCCGACGTACGGCGCGCCAGTCGATCTGGGCTGTTTTTGACCAAATATGTACTACGCATGCGCACAAACTACTAACTGTGAGTTTACTATCAAAATTCTGATACCATCATTAGATTCAATGACCTTTTTTTCAAAAGTGAGCAATAATTCGATCTTTTAGCTTTGTACCCTTGACCTTAAACGTTTTCTGTCTCTGTAGTAATCAAAGTTATCTTCAACGGTAACATATTGTTGCAAAACAGACCTATATGACGCCAGAACTATGTAGTCGATACAAAACTATGTTTATTCATCAATTCACCCATTTTTAAATAACTGAAATCTGAATTCACTTAGCTGCAAGTACTGAAATTTTTGTAAAAATCTGATTATTTTCCTATGAGATATAGAAGAAAACAAAAGTGGGTGCTTTTTTAAATTGAAACACCGTGTAAATTCCAACGTCTCCAGTTAATTGTTTTCTCCCCGGCTTCCGCATTTCGGAATTTGCCTTTCCAGGATATGCCCAGTATCCGTTGTCGGGTAATGTTCCAAATTAATCAAGGAGATTGATCAAATTCGTCATCAATTTACTAGTTGAATTCTGTAAGCTTGGTATAATACAGCAACTGCTGCTAGTATTTAGCGATACGTCACAGTTTTCGTGCTCGGCAACGTATGTCGCGACCAATCCAGCCACAAATCTTTCAGCCAAACCGCACTGGCTGCAACTGCCATCACGAACTGCCAAAGAACTCATCTTGACGCAGCAAATGCACAGTACGTTAACTGCTAACGGACACCACGATCAAATCACAATTGCGTTGGAAATACGAAAGATGAGAAAACATGGCAGCCAATCTGGCTGTCGCCTGCTCGCTCTGCTAAGTGCCGTCGGCGATCCAATCTAATCGATCTTCTTACTAACATACTTATTAACTGAGAGGCGAGCAATAGCTGATGTGTAGCGATCAAATCATAGCGCCAGTGGAAACATGAGGAGACACAGAATCTGACTGTCAGATTATGTTTCCGGTTATTTTGGCTGAGTCTCTGTATCTATGACTAATATCACGACAAGGAAAAGAGAGTCGTTTCGGCCAGCCACGCGGCAGCTGTTCGGTCGGTCGCTAAGCTGGTCAGTGGCGGCTGAAGCCGGGCAGCAAGCGGCCAAGCATTGATTTCCTGCAGATGCTGTTCATCCCGTCGGCAGCGTGTTACGGCAGCTGTCGTCGTCGTCGTCGTCGTCGTAGTTAGGCGCAGCGACGTGCTTTAACCCTCTCCGCCGCCGATGTCAAGCGTAGACGCTGCACCCTGCAGTTGCCTCGGTGAATATCTGCAGGCGGCGTTCAATGGCCAGCACAGCCCTCTCAATGGTCGCTACACGCCGTCTGGTTCAGCGACTCCGTTAAGGCAACGAACTTACTATTCGTCCAGTGCGTGAGACAGGTAACTGTCTTCATGCGAGATGAGCCATTTCTGCAGATCTACATAATAGCCTTGGAGGAGATTGAGTGAGGTCTTTAAAGTCTTCAGAAGTTTTGATAACAACAGAAGCGATCTATTTTTTAAATTTTATCTCAATTGACTTAAGAGACGATAACAAGTTATCAAGTTAACAGAACGAGGTGTTAGAATGGACGTGGAGACTTATTATTCAGCGTCAGGGTGAAATGCACTGGGCTCGCGCTGAGATGCTTGGATGTTTATAGTATATACTGATGGATTTTTAAAATAATCTTGATCATTATATGCGTTTCACCTAAGCATCTTTCCTCTTATGTTGTCAAGAAGGTCGTCGTTGATGTTTTCAAGTTCAAGTTATTAAAGTACTGCTTGCGTGTTACTGACGGCTGCAGAATCGGAGGTCAGCGCCACCAAATATTAGCCCGTAACTCGGAAATGACTTCGTCCTATCTTTCAGCTTGATTCGATACATCAGTACAGTTTCAACAATGGCGCTTATGAAAAATGCCTTCGAGACTTTGCGTCGTTATCATCATCAATTATATTTGCTCATAAATAAATATACAACAGAGTCATACTGACGGTGCACGAAACTACAGCAGAACAACAGATAAGAGCGCAATACCTTCTTCACTCTACAGAAGGCAGTCTCCTGTTGGTCTACGTTTGCACGTGACAGTATGACTTGTACTGCCATATTTTAGCCGTCACATGTTATACGTCTACGCACTTCTACTGACTACCGCTACGATGCAGTGATAACAACTATCGATGTCTATCGACCTTGGACGTAGGTTTATCCGAGAAATAGACAAACACTTATCATCTGCATAACGTAGAGTAAACAGAACCATATTATTTTACACTTGAAAACCTCATAGGAAGTATTTGTGTAAGTTTTGGTTCAAATCCGTTCACAGTGATTCAGGAACTATTGAGTTCATCGCTTGCTGACCTTGACCTTTGACCCAGTGACATTCTGAATGACACCAGTGTCATGTGGACTGGTAATGAGTAAGTGTGATCAGCTTTACGATTCACATAATAAATAAATAAATAAAACATCTCCATTTATCCAGGAGATATAACAGTGAAAAACAGACTCACAGAGAGACAGACAGACAGACAGACGCAAGCGGACAACCCGATTGCTTAATGCCTCCGTGGCACCTATTGGCCATATACATGTACTGAGCTGCGTTAAGTTACTGAGCATTCGAAGAAGGCAGGATGCAGCTATTTGCTACAGCAATCTGTCCATTTTTGGACATGTTGCTGCAGCTAATAGCTGAATCGAGTCCTTCTTGCTCAGTAACGTAACGCAGCCGTGATTTGAGTGAGGCTATCAGGAGCACTTTACACAGTCATGATGATAAACGCATCTTATGATTTTAGCAGACAGCGGTGTACAGTCTTTCTCATGCAGACAGCGAGCTGTAAAGCATTGACGCTGACTACAGGCGAATCTCGAGAAGAAAACGCGGTTAATGCAAAGACGACAGGCGGCGTCGTAATAGGGAGCGATGTTCCTCGGAGGGCTGACAGTGGACCGACGTCGTCGTCGGCCATACATTGTGCTATATCGCACTCACGTCGGCCGTAATGAGCGAAAATACTCGTCTGACATTCAGCGATGAAAATCCGTCGACCAGTTCACCTGTTACGCAGCGGCTAAGAAGCACGTCACTCTACTAACGCGAAGTGCATGGCGCCGCCGATGAAATGTTTCAGCAGAAATACAGCACGCAACGTCGCGGTGGTGATGTTACATTTTACGCAAAACAACCTTGGAGTGAAATTTAGTGCAATAGCCGCCCGCGGGTACCTACCAGTTGAGTGATCAGAATACTTGGTCGTCACACAGAGACGACTGTCATACGAAATACGTCAGAGAGAAATATGCAAAGACACCGTTCGCGACCTATAAATACGACATTTACATAACGTACGTAAAGGGAAGGAATTGGGAATTTGTTGTGTGTTGTTATACGGTGGAGGGGTAATGGGTACTGTTTGTTCACCTGCATAACGCTGACCGTGCTGGAAGCACATTAGTGACCAAACTAGGACTATTCGTATTTCAGACGGATGGGTTTCTAGTATGTATTTGTGCCGAACAGTGATATTTCATTTTGTGACTCTCTGCAACAATTGCGTAATAACCTGTCAACTTTTCACATGCCTGTTTTACATATGGAGCGGAAAGCGAACTGATTACGATGGCCTTTTCTGCTTATGGAAATACATTCGTGTTGAATTACATTGCAGTGGTAGCACTGGCAGTTCATTTTCGTGACGCCCACGCCTGTGTACCTAACTCAGGAAAGCAGAAGTGCAGAGCCAGTTATGTAATTTCAGTTTGTCTTTATATAGAACACTATTTCGGGTAAGAGGGTAACCAAAATTTGGCAGTTTTCTGTTCGTGGACGTCCCGTAGCGGTCGCTGCAGAATTTCAAGAGTTCGATGAAGTGCTTAGAAAGGCAACACTGATGCATCGACTGATGCTTGAAAGCTCTTACCTTGAGGTTTTCATGTCAAGGACATGAAATAATTTCGGTAAATATTTCAGGCCAATTATTATTATTACGCAGAGCGTTTTACAGCGCGCTGCTGACTCCTAATTGTGTCCACATTGCATACACCTTATGTTAATGTGGATGCTCCATTTTCTTTCTTTCTTTCTTCTTGTTATTTTACTTTTCCACCGAAATTTATACTCGCTTCTCGTCTGTGGAAACTAAGACGATCGACTTTAAACTTTAACACTGAACGACCTCGCTGCAAACGCTGTGAGAGCAGATCCACATTTCACAGAGGGAGGTGACAACAACATACTGCAGCGTGGCACTCGGGCAGACGCTCGGCCGACTGCCGCGCTGCAGTGTGTTAGGTAAAGAAGCCCTCCACAACGCAGACAGAGCTTCTTCGCGTAAGAAACTCTGGAATCTAGTTGCTATAATAATATTATTCCCTCGGCTGTTTATGTCTTGTCTCAGTTTCAACCGACAAGTCTAAAAACGCCTACGTCCCGAGGTCTCGTTAAGGTTGTTGGAACGGTATGTTTTCAGGCCGAAAGTCCCTCTCAGACTAACAACCAAACAACAGATCGAAAGCACTACGGGCTCTTTACTGCTCATAATTAAATGCGTATTTAGCTTTAGCGCTAGTAGCAGCAGTGGTTCGGTTCTTTATTAATGCAAATTGCAAACGTGAAGTGACTGACGTATGCGTGCAGTACAGTACCTCGGTCTGTAGCGTCGTCTGCTGTGGAATGCCGCCAGCGATAGTTAGCGTCTGTTCCCACTTGGCGACTATTTGCAGCGTTTCAGTGGTCTTCTGTTGCACGGACTTGGACTCGTCCAGCAACGTCGTGTCGTAGAATTCCTGAATGTCTACATCAAGACCACAGTGCACATCAGATATCATCATCTTCTTCTTCATCATCTTCGTCATCATTATCATTACCATCATCATATCTTGTTCAAAGACTTAATGTACACTGAGCATCATGCATTTAAATCTAGGCTGACAAATATCCGAGATAAACGGAAGGGCTTCCTTATGGACTGGTTTGCTGAGTCCTAGGCCCATCGGGTGGCATGATATGCCTGGGAGGCTGCACAATGTTAATCACAGGGCAAGGTAAAGTGCAACACTGTCGAACTGACAATGCAGAAATAACTATACTGAAAGGCTAAAACACTCACCTATGACCGTCGCCTAAAAGCCATGGACATGAAATAATACCACAATAATACAATAACACTTGTGCAAAGTGTTTAAAATCGTTTTTGTAACACCAGTAAAATCAACACTGTTTATAGACCATTTAAACTATTAAATACTATGATACAGCTAAAATCAACTTCGACTATAGCGCCACGAAATTCCAGAGATGCCGACGAGCCTCTTGACCACAGGAAAGATTAGATAAACATGTTTTTAAAAGTCGCTTAAGATGCTAATAGACTGTCGCAAGTCGCAGGCTGATGTCTGAAGGCAGAGAGGTCGGTTCGCGTCCGTGTACTGACAAGTTGATTGAGATAACTCGGATGACCGAAGCGGTCTTCCTAGAAGAGCTGTTTGAAGTAGCTCAAGCGCTGCGGGTGCACTGCATGGGCCATAAAAAGCGGACAATTTCAAAAGCTTGTAACTCGAGTATATAACAAAATAAGCAGGCGAGCCATATATCAAAAGGTTCAGAACTTTATCGGAAGTGAAACGTTGTGTTGAATTTTGTCACGATTAAATATTCTTTGCACTAGTCTAGTGAAACCGTAGCCTACTACGATAAAACTAACAATAATTTACGTTCACGTGTCGCAGAACTTACCAGTTATGCAACCTGCGAGATTTCATTGACGCGGAGTGCTCCATACATTAGCACGTCAGTATATACTTTATACGTAGTATAACTGTTGTTTTGAATTTCACCACGGTTAGATATTCTTTGCACAAGTGCAGCGAAACGATACTACGCTAAACATAACAATTTACCATTCATGTTAAAACTCGAAAGTCGCCTTGTTTATATTTTCTTTGCTTAAAATCAAAAAAAAATCCTACTACACTGAAAATACTAATTAAATCAAGCATGACGTTCATTTATTCTATGTAATTCCCTCGTGAAGAAAACGAAAGTTATGGTCATCAGTAAACGAGAAAACGTGCCATGCGTCATTAA
>Ga0066192_1000199_pt1 | contig 11365 bp, 7 predicted proteins | sample WorMetvacBELIZE1_FD_58707 | JGI IMG/M metagenome (GOLD analysis project Ga0066192, IMG submission 58707) | Marine gutless worms symbiont microbial communities from Max Planck institute for Marine Microbiology, Germany - Olavius vacuus BELIZE.1... | ecosystem: Host-associated > Annelida >... | reverse complement strand
ACACTAATAGGAAGTCCACTACGCGCTTTCCAATGAGCCTAAGACGATCATCGTACGTTGTTCCTATAAGCACCCCAAAGGGTGGCTCGAAACGCAGTGTCCAAAATAACAATAAGCTGTGATAACTCCGAAGCGGTACGAGATAGAATGTCAGTTGCTATTGATCACTAATAGGAAGTCGCATACAGGCTTTCAATTGATACCGACCTCGATGACCTTGAATGACCTTGAGCGGAGTAACAGCCCTTATTTTGCGTTTTTTTCACCGAATTCGATTGCTTTGCAGGGCAATTACGTCACAGGTTTTGAAGACAGACCTATAATATCCGTAAAATATTGTTTCCCAGTTACAGTCTTCCACTTTGCCATAACTAACCCACCCTGCAGCACGATCTCTCTGCGATAGTTGAGCTACGTGTTTTACTACGTACCTGCACTAATATACGAATAACCCTGTACATGCATCGTAAACAAACACGGAGAACGTAACATTATGGTGCTGAGCGCTGTATAAATTTACTTATTTGTAGTAGCTATAGGTGACCAATTGCAAAGTATCGGCTTGCAAAGAAAGCTACTATTTCGATACACTGAAGTGTCTAAAACCATACTTTTGCCGACCTCTGTTCCTCTATAGTTCCTGTTTAGAGCGTCGCCTGCAAATGTGCGAGGTCTTTGCTGAGAATTGTATTTTCGTAATGGAATCTATAACATTTGAACTGAAAATTGGCAGGAGGAGTTGTAGGCGTAAAGTAAAATGGACACAGAGTGAATGTGGAAAATAAGCAGAATTTATCAATTTCCGACGCAAAACTACACGTTAGTTGCCGAATTTTGATTTCAACATGCGCGGTGCAATAAATCGAAATAGCAGACAGACAGACAGACCGACAAAGAATAATATCCTTCTCACAAACATACTCCGAAGCAGGGGTCAAAACAAACACAAAAATAAGTCTATACGGTATAGAGCATATGTAGACACTAGACACACTGTGTAACATTGTGTCAGAGTTCGTCAAAAAGCTTCATACGTTTCATCGTCAAATCAAAGGACCTATACAGAAGGAAGTATAATGCTTTGATATATGAATTATATAATTTAGAGCCAACTAAAAGTGGCCGGGATCCTGCGATCGCAAATCGTGGCCATGCTGGTCTGTGATCCTTCTGAACGGCGCTCAAGCACCGTGACGTAAATCACCGTCGCCGTGCATCATCAAAGTCAAGATCGCAGAATGCCGTCGATCTCTCGCTCGCCATTTCGTAAATGTATTCGTTCGTCCGGCGGGCATTGCTCGCTTGAGTGGCACAGCACCGTCGAAGCATCAGTCATCCGTTTGTTGTGCTGTTGGTGATCGCCTGTTGCATACATATATTATATGCATCGTTTTGCTGAGTGACCATCTGCAAACGCTCACGATACCGCGAGGAATTCCGGCCGTAAGTCATAGTTTGTACGTGCGTCCGTCCGTCCGTCCGTCCGTCCACGTAGAAACATTTCTCTCTTGTGTCTGCAAACATATGTCCACGTTACGTTCTTGTCATGTTGTACAGCCCAGCTCGATTTAGTGAAAAGTTATAGATAAATTGCTATTAGTCAGTGATCTCCACAGAGGTGGATAATCACTCGCTGTCGTTCTCTTCTTCTGTGCCTGGAGGATGCTAGCTGATGTCCTTGCTAGAGCAGCAAGGTCTTGATCCCTTCCCGGTGGCAAAAGGAAGATGGGTCGCCCCCGCACTGACTAGACACAGACGGTGAAACAGGACGTCAACCGATGAGGTTTCGGTTGGAGTGATTTGCATGTGTTTACAGCTGAGAGAAGAAAATGGGTCGCGAAGAGGATCTAAATCTAAAATGCAAGCAGCTGGCAAGAAAGCGCGAAGCAGAAACGATCAGATTACTGGTGATAGTAGTTCAGTACGAACCAGTAAGGTTTTAAAGTAAACTGCTACATAAATGGTAGCACAACCGCGTCTTGATGACAACAGAATTATGGCAAATGGGAATTACTCAACTAAACTGTTGAACGCTGTTTATGTACCGAACGATTGCACACGTGTAAAATAAGCATGGACCTGATTTGTTTCACAGTGTACCGCGCAATATGGCTCTGGGAAATTATTGGCATGTAACTGAAACAGTTTACATACTAAAACACACGGATACGCAAACACTCGTACATAAACTGTTCTCGAAAACAGATGCGACACAATAAAGACACGTACGAAAGCGATGTATGAGTGTGGCGAAACGTTATGCCTACTGTACCTCAGAGACGAAATAATAGCGAGTTCCAGAAGGCGTTTATTTGTTGCGGCGATCCATTCAACGGCGTGGTTTACGAACACGAAACATGACATAAAATACGAGGAGAACCAGCTTCCTTGATCCGTGGAGCGTGGACTTGATTATAATGCGTCTCCACGCTTTCGCGATACAGAATTTACTGCCGACAATATCCTGCTGATCAGATCGCTGGACAGGATATTGCGTCACACGGTCCGCGTACCACCTGAGTCCTCCTGTAATACACGTCTTCGCATTTACAGCTCCTCTGTCCCCGCGACGAATGTATGCGACGTGAATATACGAGCCATTGCCACGGGTCAGCTGTCACCCACCAGGCTTAAGGCATTACACTTCACGTGTAGTTCTGCATCGATTATCAAGCAGCAGCTTAGCGAGCTTTTCTGGTACGGTATGAAAAAGTAATTCGATCCCGAGCGTCACAAGTTTCTTGACTGATACCACGGGCATCGATTTATTGGGCTCCTGCAGGGCCCAGGCGCCGGCAATAATTTGGTTGGGTTTCCTAACAGTTTCGATCACTTAATTCTTTATTTTTTATTACCTGGACTCTCTAGTCCCCATTTTAAGTCGATTCATAAAATTCAATAACACAACATAATTTATAATTTGTATAAACAACGTTTAAACGACTGTACTGAACGAGGAATTTTGGGCCCCTCCAATACTTGTAGGGCATCGACGCCACTGACTGACTGATACTTAAGTATAATTTGGAAAATGACATGCTTCAATGAATAATAATACTCCGTGGACGCGAAGTTACAAAGGCGCTGCAGAAGGAGTCAGTCGGGCGGGATATAAAGGTATTTAAAATGTCTTTACGTATCTGTGGAAACCGTATTTACAGTTCACAGGAAAATGTCTGCAGGTGGTAAATTGTCACTCAGCTGCAAGCTGCCGCCATCATTAGTCCTGCGAATACTTTTAAAGCAGTGCAGTGTGCATTGCGTGTGACCGAAGCTTCTGAAAACTTCGCCAAGTCAGAGCAGTAGCAGTGTCTGCGTACAAACGATGCACCGCATTTAGCATAATAGACCACTGTAGTCGATGATTTATCTGTTACGCTGAATAAGCTAACTATAATCGTAATTGTAAGTCCCGCGGGCGTTTAATGGGTGTTGTTGTATACAGCGTAGACTTCTGTCTGCGGAGAGGCAGTAGATTTAGTCACGCTGAAAGCCGGTATTGTTGGAAGTGTATAGAAGTCAGTGTCTGGTTAATGTGAGTTCGCGGTGGAGATGATTTGTAGCAAGTGGAACGTTGATTGTCTGCAGTGTAGAATCATGCCGTAGCGCTGCGCACTGTTTAGAACGTCGCAATGAACGCAGATGCAGCGGCCGGCCGGGCTGAAAGCTTGGTAAACAGCTTCCAACTAATAACGCCGACCATCTGCATCCATCAACTGCGTCAGCATCATCATGAACGACGTACGGCACGACAGCTCTTTGATCGATTTGTACGGTATTGTCCGATGCTACTTCGCTTCGTTTGGCGTGCAATATGTCTTCTTGAACGGCATGCCAGCTGCTCGTGCGGTCGGTGCACTTGCGCGCATTTAAGCGCATCGCCGTCAAACTTGGACGAGCTGTTGGCCAAGCCAAGCGTGCCTGTCGAAAGCATCGCGTGCCGCTCTATTCAACGCGCGCTTATCTGCCGCCTGCCACGCCGATATATGCACGGTTCGCTTAGTCTTAACTGCCTCCCTCCCTCGCAGCACTGTATATACGACTCTCCACCAGCTGCAGCCTGGACTTCCTATTTCCGGGAACCGCTCTTCAGTCATCAAATCCTGCTCCATACGCAGCGGATGAACATTAACGGCCAGAATGTGTATGTGCCAGTTGGTCGCGTTCGCTGATGATAATTAAGATAGCACGCAGCGGTAAAGCCACGACCGTCATTTGCACGTCATTTCGAGAAAATCCTCTCAATCACAGACTGGCTATCGTTGCATGACCCGCAGTTCCCACAGTTACCAGGTGCCCTACTCGCCCTCCTCGCCGCTGAATCCCGCTTTTGTGTTCAGTCGCATCGTATTAAACGCGGAAGCCAGCTGTCCGTTTCTAACTGTCTTGCACAATTATACATGCAGAAGAAAACAGTGATATTTACCAGGGCTGAAGCCAAGAACTTGACCTACAACGACGACCTTGCACTCTCCTATACTTACAAGGAAATACAGCATAACCTTTACAGACAGCTGCACCTACAATAGCAAAAAGAGCCAAGAGCAAGAACAAGAATAAATTAAATCAGCAGCAGAATAAATAAGTTAATGGCAATCAATAAATAGTCTAGTGATATACAGGCCTAATACATACATGCAAATACGCGTGTGGCACTTTATTAATTACACAGTTAGGGATTTTTTTCAAAGACTAAGTTACAATGAGGAGGATAAGGACACTGATTAACATCGATGGAAAAAGAGAGAGAAAAGGTTGGAAAAGGCGAGAGCGGTGGCTGCGTTTACCGACGTGTTTAGCTGACTGGCGATAATTCTTCACCGTTGCCAAACTTACATCGCCCGTTAAATAATCAAGAGAGAATTGTCCGACGATGCGGCGCAATGAATCGAGGTCGGTGTCCTGCAGCGCTCGCATATTAGCAGAGATAGTTGTGCATAACGAGCAACGGTCGAACAGCCTCAATTCATAGCGATATTAGCTGCAGCTATAACACAAACTACATCAATCGCTCGCTCGCTCGCCCCTCCCATTTTCAATCATTTTGATGTATTTCCCCCGCTACTGATTAGAGTTGCACGCTATACCGACTAAAGAAAATACCGCAGTATTATCCACAAACGCACACACGCACACGCACACACACACACAGACACTGTTATGCAACGCGTGTTGATGGTCAGGACTGCGCATTGCACTCCGTCCGTCTGTCTGTCTGTCCAACCGTCTGTTCCGTCTCGGACTGTGCCTCAAGAACGGTATGTTATATGAAGTTCAAATTTTAGTAGAAATAACCGTTGTGAGACTGCAATTTTCAGTCCGAAAGGTTACAACTCAACGTCACCAAACATCACTAAGCTCATGCATAAAAGCCGACATGACCTGTGGACTATATAGGCCATCAATAACATCACAGAACACCGCGGTATTTTGACTCAGTGTACATACATGTAGATGGGTAATTCGCACATCACAAATGTTCTCACAGCAGTAGGCGCTGTTACGTTAAACGTCCAGCCTCCCGCTGCGCGCAAATAAAAAAAACCGGCAACGCGCACCGACCGACGGTGGTGATTATTCGCTACGGCGTCCATCGGCGGCGGCGGCACGTATGAGCCAGAGTTGAAGCAGCATCCGCCTTCGATCGGCCTACTACACAGTTCTACGCAGTCGATCCTCGTCGAGCCGGCGCCAGCACGTGGCCGCGATGGCGAGCCTTTATAGGGCGCTCGCTGATAAAAAGCCGGACACATCGCTAAGACCGAAAGGAAAGCGCCGTGTGCGTCATGGCCAGCTGTTTATCTGAGCTGTATTTACCGTACCGTAGGTAGATAGTTTCTGATTTCTCGAGCGCTGGCGTGACGAAGCGGCCGTATCGACTAAACCGGTTGATTTCTGCGAATAATTACTTTATTCTGGTTTATGTTGTTCGTTGCAGCCTTCGTCTGCCGTCACATCCATGACTGCGGCCAGTGAACAAGTCGGAAGATGAGTTGTAACTTGCGATCGCCGTCGGTGGTCGACGACGTAGTTGGTGGACTGGAGTGGTCGCGCGCTACGTGCACGTTCCTTACGTTCGGCAAGGCGCCGACACTGCCGCGCTCTGGCGTCGTACGGCCGTCGACGACCGGAAACACTCGAGTTCAGCCACCCACAACGATAATGTCGTCGGTGACTAACAGTGACGTCTGCGGTACGGGAAACGGTCGCGAGCGAAAGTCGAGCACGGAGACCGGTCCTCCAGATCCGTCAGCGCTTCGTCCCAGCAGCGAGTCGACGTCGACGGCTCGCTGTCCGACACCCGACGATGACGATGACGTGTTTCCGGTTGCCGATGTCGGCTGCAGCTCGGTCTCATTCAGTCGATCTACTTCCGTTCCACCTCGACGAACACGCAGTTGCACACAGCCGCTCGTCGTCTCTGAGGTCTCCACGTCACACACCGCGACATCGATAAAAATATCTCCGCCGAGAATGAAACGGCGGAAGAAGAAAAGCGCACCCGAGTCAGAATCAGAGTCAAGGAAGGCCAGTGCGCTGACGACTTCAGGTAGAAATAATTTAGTGTTGCCGTTTGTAGCCAGGTGTAGTAATAAAGTAACGGAACTGGCCACACAGTCCACGAGAAACGAAACCAAAAGTAATGATTTAAATGATGATTCTAATAACATGGGAGATGGCAACATGAGTTTGCCAGTTGAGCAGCCTGCAGCTTCTGAGGTCAGCTCCAGTGGTGAAAACAGATCAGAAAGCAGGGAAGCAGAGACGAAGAGAAAGAAGAATATTCGTTGGAAGACGGACGTGGCACAGAGCAGCCCAGATGTGGCGTCCGACGACGCCGATAGCAAGGAGTCCGGCTACATCACCCTTGAAGACCTACAAGCCCAGCTTGGACTGTCGTCATGGAGCAGTGATGAACGCCAGACTGATCAGGACGTCTTCTCGTCCAGCGGAGATGAACTTCGAGCACCGGAAGTGGAAGTACTTCGTGGTGCGCAGTCAACGTTGTCGACTTCTTCGACATTCGGAGCACCTTCTGCCGCTATGCTTATTCCGCCGCCATCGTCGTCGTCGTTTCTGTCGCCGTTGATGCCGCCAGAGCCGTTTGACGCTCTCGGAGGAGGAATCGACTGCTGCCGCTCGGCGCCGCCGACCTGCGACGCTTCTCTGCTGAAGTTCACATTCACTGTTCGCCTTGACAGCAAGATGTTCCACCGGCGTGCGACGAACAAAGGTGGTCGACGCAACGCACCGCTGATGATGGTGACTGATGTTCAGGAACGCGGATGGTGTGGAACTACGACTGATCGTTGTAAGGAACCTCCCGAGCCTGACAGCAGCCGAATCGAGACTGGTAGAACCGACGATCAGACCAGAGCAATGGTCGAGAACGCAAGTTCTAAAACGATAGAAACGCACAGCTCATCGCCAACTTCTGGATCGTCACCCGCTCGACAGAACATGCAAAGCTCTACTGTATCCACAACTGCGTCAACTTCGCCGCCAGACTGCGCGCCGTCTTCGTCGAACAGTGTCCAACAGTTTGCCGGCGAGAAGGTTGTTGTAACGGCCGAAGTTCACCGGTCTGCCGATCAGCTCGATTCTGAGCAGCCAAGAACTTCCGGCACGCAGGGCGCCAAGTCGAACTATCAGAGATTAAAAACAAAGTCTTCCGCAGTAAGGACCGACACGTCAGCACAGAAAGAAGCTGCAAGACGTACAGTCGTCCACCACAGAGCATTATCCACGTCTTGCCAACCAGAAGACGTCATCACCTGCTGTAGCCCAGACGCCGAGCACGTCGATCGTCAGTCATCGATGTCCAAGTCTCTCCACCACGATCGCTCAGACAGCGGATTGAATGGTCGACTGAACTACGTTGACGTTGACAAGGTTGTGTTCAAGCGTCAGACATTCGATCGGCAGCAGTCGTCGACATCTGCAGTATCTCAGCGTTCCAACAAGGTCGCTAACGGACTCACGCTGTCGCTGCGAAAGCCTCAGAAGCCGCGCCACTCAAGTCAGAGCGTGAGTGATGCCAAAACTCTTCCGCATAAAATGACGAACGAGGCTACTGCCGGTCGGAATCAGCGAAAAACCGACGGCGGCAGCGGTACTTCGTCCAAAGCGCGGTCTACGGTGGACTCGGCGGGTCGACGTACGAATCGTCAATTGAGCTGTGAGCGGACGCTGGGTCGGATGTTCTCCGAGTCTTCGTCCGTGTCCTCGGACTCGGAGCCGGACATCTGTGGTCCGTGCATCACGAAGGAGTCGATGGCGACGATGGCGTGCAGTCGCGGCTGCCCGGCCAACTGCAGCCGTCACGCCGGCAAGGCGGGCACGATGAAGGTCGTTGATAGAAGTCTGTCTAAATCGACGACTGAAAGCTGGACGGCGAAGCGCAGCAAATCGACGCGTCGCGCTCTCCGGCAGTTTTTCCGCGTGGAAAATCTATTCGCCTGTCGACACGGACGTCCCAGCTCAGACAAGTATCAATCGTGCGACAACGAGCGTCAGGGAATCGGCTGCGGCGAGGAAACGTCGTCGAAAACGGATATGTTGAAGGACTCGGGTCGCCGCGGGCTGCTGGTAGGTGGATCGGAGTCGGCGACATGTCGCGGTCGTTCTGGGAGATCGAACACCCAATCCACACTACAGCCCGAGCCGTCGGGTTCACATACATGTCGTCGGTCCCGCCAGTCGAGGTCGTCTCGTCGTAATGACGGCGACGGTAGAGGCGGCGCAGCATCCACCGCGTCGCGGTCGGTCTCGCCGCACGCCCGGTCGCGTTGCACATCACGCGCTGCCGACGAGAGAAGGATGCCAGCGCCGCCGGGAACCTTCCGTCGCGCCGTCTCTCGTCATCGGTCAACGGACAGGTCCTCCACGGTCGGCCGCTGCCGACATGTCTGGAACGGGGTCGCCGACGACAAGGAGAACTCGTGCACGCCAGCTGCGGCAGTGAACGACTGGAACGCACGCGGAGGCGGACAGCGGTGGAACACGTTGTGCGTCAGTCCGTCAAATAACAGCATCTTGACGGCCGAGTCAGCAGGATGCGGGTTCAGCAGCACTCGTCGCGTGTTAGCGACAACACCGATCAGTCCCACGACACCAGCGCCGGACACCCTGCACGCCGCCACTCTCGGTAATGTACTATCGTCTTGTTTTGTACCATTTGTGAGGCTCATTTTCATTCTACTGTATGTTCATGACCCGTTTCTCTATTTCATTGGTAAATCTTGTTGCATCTATTTTTTGTTTCTCATCAACTGTTTCTATGTACACTTATGTAACTCATTTGCTGTAGTGTTATACGCTGGCTCGCCCTGTGCCAGGGAAATTTGGATAATGATGATGATGATTTATCATGTTTCTAATGTTTCTCTCTTGTCTTGCTGTTCTTTTTCGTTCATGTTTTGTTACTGGCTTGTGCGTTGCACGAAGATGGCCCACTAACTTCAGAGTTTTCTTATACAAAACACTTCACCCATCGACGTTGGTCACGTTTGTTGTCCATGTATACGTGTTGTAACGAATTGCGCTGAAACATCAGCGTTGTAGCGTGGGCAGAAGACGTAGATGACCTTTGACGGTACTTGTACTCAACAACTTACATAAGCACTCAATAGTTCTAGGAATATTGCAAGAACTACTCTATTTCTTGCACGCAGGCGAAATCGGCACTCGGCTACTTCCATTCACCGGGCCGGTGATCGATATCATTTCAGTTCTGTGGAGGCGATTAAGTGCGCCTTATAGGCTAGTAATACTTCTCACATGTGATCGATATGCGGGTATACGTGTGCGACGGTGCGTAACGGTGCAGTTATATTGTTCTTTTTGTTATCGATTTGGACTTGTTTACTCGCAAGGCATCGTGGAGTAGTTTCTTGGACGAAGCTGCAATTATTTATAAACAGGCGCGGTAAATGCTATTGCTGCATGGCGACTCTGACGGCTCGTCAAATTGACGAAATAATAGTAGTTCCAGGGTCGGCAACGTGTAATGACAGCGTCCAAATAGCCGGCATTGAGCCAGCTAATAGTCTTTTCTTGTCGTATGCCGTAATTGATTCTTAGACAGGTGGCTATGTTCGTTCAGCACAGAAGCGGTGCAGTTCATTTGTTTATTTAGGCATATTTCTGTGAAACTGTACATCTTTTCGTATAAATAGGTTGATCTTTGTTCGTAGCTAAGTGCTTTAACTGCTTGCAAGTGCAATAGTAATATTTTTGTTGGTATTGTCTACACAGGTTCAGTTATGCGACGGTCGTATAGCCTTGTATGCCATTCTTGTGATTTAAACCTAGTGTTGATTTACAGTGCAGTGTTCAGGGTTTGAGAGTTGTTAGCAACTATTGATTTATGCGGACTGTAGCTACTGTATCTCTGCACTGGAATACTATAGTATACGCATGTTGTAATACGTACATGTTGTATAAAACTGTTATTGATTTGTGTGTAAGTTGCGTTCTGACAATTTTCAATAAAGATGATGATGATGATGATGACTTGACCTCACTCGACAGCAGTGCAGATGGGTTGTGGTTTCAGGACAAAATAACAGGCAGCGACGGTTTCGTTAGGTCTGTGGACAGTGTTGGGGCCAGGGGCCTAGAGCCCAATTACTCCCCTCCCTTCCCGTCACCCGGTAGTACCGCTACCGGTGCAGTTCTTCCACTGAACCGCGCTGCGGCGACTCATAGCCACAATGTAACAATTCTCCGGAGCGTAGTTGACACCGAACGCTTGATTAAGTCGCTTCTGTGGCATCTTTTGTCCGCCCGTACATGGCTGGGTGGGGACTGGGGGAGTGGCTCAGCTGCGGGCACGGTTTACCGGCCTGTCTTCATCGATTGCAATCATCGCACGCCGCCGTGCTTTCTCATTCATGATTTCGAGCTGACCACAATCCTCCCATCGTAACATGAGAGTAATCGGGCTACAGCTGCTGCTGCTGCTGCCGGGAGCATGATGATGCGGCGTATCAGATGTGCATACCGAATTAACGACTAGCACACTGTCTTGACGACACGACACGAGGACACAATATATTGAGACTAGTCTCTGCTGCAGCCTGCAGCGCTGACCGTGCATCTGATGACAGTGAGACGTAGTGGTTGTTGCGGCATGGTCTACATCAGATAGGCCTGTATCGTTATTCAAGAATTAAGAGATGAGCCTGCTGGAAACAGCACTAGACCGAAGAGAGAGGGTCTGTTAGGAGTTTTTTTATACTTTTATTCGTTCAGATCTGCGATTTTGGGGATGAGACATTTAGTCCTAATATCATCGGTAATGTAATGTAATGTAATGTAAATGTCGATTTATAGAGCGCGATTACGTAACACCTGTAATGCG
>Ga0066192_1000198_pt1 | contig 11371 bp, 3 predicted proteins | sample WorMetvacBELIZE1_FD_58707 | JGI IMG/M metagenome (GOLD analysis project Ga0066192, IMG submission 58707) | Marine gutless worms symbiont microbial communities from Max Planck institute for Marine Microbiology, Germany - Olavius vacuus BELIZE.1... | ecosystem: Host-associated > Annelida >... | reverse complement strand
GAATCATTATTGTGACACTGTGATGCTGTTGTATTTTCATTGTATTTCTGGCGCCCCAGACCTTTGGTTGTGGGGCGCCATAGCAAGTTCATGCTGACTGATTGATTGATTGATGGATGCGAGTAATAAGTAAGTAAGTAAGTCGTGACGTGGAGGCAGAATCGTCGAAACGCCACGACGGTGCCGCGTGGTGTCTATCACTCTCCGAAGTGATGGGCCTTCAGTCGCCGCACGAACGTGTTCGCTGAGAGAGTACGTTGGTGTATTGTGATCTGCCACGTGATAGTTAAACATCGTGATAGTCACAGAGCGGAAACCGATACCGTAAAGAACAGAAAAGGCATCATTCTGCTGGTGGTCACAGAAAGCCACCCACCGCCACTGTTGCTATGTTATAGGTATGTAGTGTTGGCGGTGTGAAGCGATGCGTGAAACGACGTGACGCAAGTCTGGTCACATTAATCGGTGTCTGCTAGTGCTAGCGGCCTTATAAGGTTAGTCGTCGCGACTGACTCACGAGAACTATGCTCAGCCGTAGGCGTCGACTTGTCGCTTGTTATGCATGATATTTAACTGCACTTACAGACCGCGACCGCGTCATTACTGCACGACCGCGACGAGCCAAAACAACAATTCTGTAGAGGACTGAGTGAAGTTACATTTTTGAACATCATGCAGCAGTACTACACCGCAGCTTTGATGGTTGTCGTTTTGACAATTATTCCGTCGTGTATTGAATATTCTGCTGCTCAGCAGTCGACCGGTCAGTTATACTTTACTAATCGTACTGAATACGCATCATAATCGTCAACATCATCATTATCAGCTTATGTTCTGCCGGTGACACTTTGTTCTGCCATCCTTGCAGTCTCTAATCTCCCAGTCAGCTGATCGGCGCCCCGGCAAGAGTATATAAGTGGTTAGTGGTTGAGTCCATGATATGGCACGAAAAAAGAACTCGAACATTTCGTCTACCCTCCCCTAATTTTGCAGGGGAGGGAGGAGGTAAAATATGCAAAATTTGGCCTCAATTGCCGCTCCAGTCGCAGTCGAAACGCTCTCGTTGCCAAGCGGAGCAATAATATTGTAAATCTAAAACATGCATCGGATTCGGAAACGCAGATGATCGATCGAAATACTGACTCACATTTCGCCAATCCCCAACTGCGACATTTGACCACGTTCACGTTTGCTATAATATCTCGTCCGTCCGTCTATCGTCTGTCTGTCTGTCTGTAACGTTGGTGCAGTTTACTCAGGCGATTGAAATTTTCGGCATCGGCAATGTTTCTATGCAATTTGGTACCTTGGCCATGACCTTTCGACGAAAATTTTACGGAGATCACCCCAGGGGAACCCCCTCCGTCGGGGGGTTAAACGCAAGAGGGGTAGCCAAATATAGCGATTTTGGACCTATCGGAGGCTATATCTCGGAAACGGTGCAAGATATGATATAAGTTAATACTATTAATCACTAATAGAAAGCCGCATATGAGCTTTCGGGGCGGATTAAGTGGTTTAAGATACACCGATACTTTTCTGCTGCAGAAATGTAGGCCAAATAATGTAGTTTTTTTAGCGATATATCACTTCTCAGTTGCCTGGATGTCACGTATCAAGTGCGGTGACCGTATAATAATGCTGCTAAATTCAATCACAGTCGTGTCTCTCTGTCTGTCAGACGATAACTTTCGAAAGCGGGGATGTAGGAAGCTCATTGCACATGCAGAACATCTCCAGTGAATGCGAATCAAGTTCGTATATGAAGGTCATCGGGTCAAGGTCAAGGTCAAAATCACAGGAGCCAAAAGGTCAAGGTCGAGAATAACAGAACTACGCTACAAACACTAATAACACTGACGGCGGCAAATCAATCGAGTAGCAGGCATCGATTTACATCAATATTCAGCACACCCTTGCCATGACGCCTGCCTCAACCCTGTCCCCGCTATAAACATTTGCTAGATCCGCCCACGGTCTCATCGTACCAATACTACCTAGCCCACTGATCTTCGCGAGCCTCGTCAGACACAGTCTCCTTCACTTTCACCTATCATATATGGCAGTTCATCATCATCTTCTTCACCATCTTCACTATCACCACTTGCATATTCTCTTACTCGTTCAGTCTTTCATTCTGAACTTAAGTTCAAAATGAAACACTGAACGGGTAAAAGTCTTAAGACTTGGCTTTTCGGCAAATCGTTTCCCCCATAGACCTTTTCCTTTCCTACCGGACTGATTCTACAGAATCTCGGACTATTTGACGTTTTCATCTTGCTCACCGGCTGGATTTGTTTGCATGGTGTGTTAGAGTAAGCCGGCTGTAAGTCGGTTTCGAACGTACTAAAAATCATTGCACTTTCATTCATTTCATTTCATAGGTGTTTCAAGCAGGCCTATTTGTGTTCATACAGATCGCATCGTTGCGATCGGAAAGCTGATACCGTCGGCACGCAGCCAGTTCTCTGGCGCTGTGGGAACGACGTTCCTGTTGACCGACTCACGACTTCCAGACGGCGTCATGTTCGCCCTATCAGCTCACTACGTGTCACAGCAGCCGGTCCACTTCCAGGTCTGGCGTCCAACAAACGTCTCGTCGACGTACCAGCTTGTCTGGGAACATCGCTACGAGTCTCCAGTCGATAAAGGCCGACATGATGTACGTCATAACCGTCGTTACAGTATTTTGCTTAATTTGTAGTTAGCTTGGATTCAGGAACTAAACTAAACGTAAATATTTCGTGAATAAGCAGTATTTCGAGGAAAGGGCAATGACAAGCAAGTAAATAAGTAAGTAAATAAGTAAGTAAGTAAGAGAATATATATGGCCAGCACTGCACATTGCCTAAAACAAGTCACCACGCACCGCATCCTCAGTGAAACACAGGTCATCTGCCTGAAGCGCGTACCATCGGGTGTCAGATGATCAACCGCTCGGATCTTTTGACGATATAATTTTTGACTCAAAAGCTTCCTATACCGAGAAATCTACCGAATTGATATCCAAATTACTTGACGGCAAGTTTTCCGAACGTTTTGAACTTTGAATGACTCTGGTACGTGGGTGCACATGTCGGCGGCCGTGTAAGTGAACCGTGAATTGTTATTTTAGTGCAATACTACCACCGAACTTGTGCAAAGAATATTTAAACGTGGCGATATGCCTTACTCCAGATTAAAAAGCTGAACAGTTTTATGTATAGATTATAGAATGTCTTCCAGTGTCATCGTGTACAACAGTTACATACTTTTAAAGATAGTCCGGTTTTTAGGCCCACGTTATACATTTATTTGGTATATATACAAAGTTATATACACAGCGCAGTTTAGCTGATTAAAACCGAAAAAAAATGTTTTCCCGAAACCGATGAAAGTTATCATACGTCGTGTACACATGTGCAGTGTGTCTGCAGAATTAGGTGTTGTATGTCAAAGAATCTCTGACAGGCTATTTTCAGTTGCAAGTACGACTGTTTGGAACAGATTTACTTCTTCAAGGATAACGACACGTTGTGCTACCACTTCAGACAAGACGACCGCGTCGGTGTGTTCATCGAGTCGTTGCCTGTTGCTATTCCGTCAGCTTTCGACGACGGCACCCAGACCGTCTTTGGCAGGCCGACGAGCCCAAAAAAGTTTTTCAAAGTTAACGACACATGCGATTTCGACCTGCTGCTTCTACCTTACCACTTTTCAGTCCAAGCGTACGTCGACACGGTGAATAATCTGTACGTGAACGATACCCGAGAATGGGTGCCTTGTCCCAAGTCCGCCATTCCAGATGAATTGCCTTCGCACGGGGCAACTGGACACACAGGTGCTACTGGTGTCGACGGACCCACCGGGGCAACTGGGCCGAAAGGAGATCGCGGAGCAGCAGGGCCGCAAGGACCGGCTGGTGAGAGCTTCAACATGCCGTCAGCACCGCATTCCACGTCCGACGACTCCAGCAGTACAATGAGTATCATCGCGCTCGCCTGGCTCTGTCTTCTCACCATCGCACTTGTTGCGCTCATTATCTTCGCTGTGTGCTTTCTTATGAGACGACGACAGCACGACAAAGAAGAGTTCGACAGCGAACTCCAAGGTTCTGACCACCACACCGTCTCAAGAAAACGCAGCAAGACGTCGTCCGCCAGAGACGATGATGTGAGCACATCATTTGCTACTATATTATACGAGCCCATAGTGACACTCATATTTTGCAGTCAATTCCCTTTTTGTAGTCTTTCCCTGCTCTGAGTTCCTCATAATGAAATAACAGTTACTGAACACACTCTTCTTTATGAATGCAACTTTATGTGTCGTATGTTATATCGTGACATTTTTATGCACATACTGCTTTAACAGCGGTTGTCCGTTTTTCAATAAAGAATTGATTGATTGATTGATTTACTTAACTATGCGGGAATAATTTGCCAAACTTTTACGTCGATGCAGGCACAGCAGAAAATACAGATATACAGGCCTAATAAGTTTGCAGTTATCTGTGATTGTTGTTATTGTTCTTGCTACTACTGCTACTACTACTGTTGGTGTTACCGGTAGGCCTACTACTGTTTTTTTGCTTTACCGATTTATCTTTTCAGGGTTACTCCAAGTTATAAGCAGGCCGATAAGCTAAGAAGTTTTTATAGAGTTGTTGAAGATTGCTGGAACGAGAATTTTTGTTCAAGCCGTACTCCTACTTTGTCCCAGCCAAAATCTTCAACGGACTAACAGTTATAATCTCAGTTATTTGCTATTATTCAAACGTTAAGTAAAATTGTACTTTCAGTGTATAGCTGTGCTGAGCTGTGACTAAGAATGTGCTAGTCATTGTCGTTTTGTTGCTAAAATGCACGCGTCTAGCGAATCGAGTGCAGAATGTTTCTAACGGATGCCATGTTGTCAAAAATTCCGGGACCCGGGTTCAATGTAGATGCAGTTATAATTGTATTAGTGTATTCTTGTATTCTCTCTCTTTTAAGTGTGTGCTTTGTGTGTATATGGGCACGTGCTCTATGGGCTTGTGCCTGAAATAAATAAATAAAATAAACATTGATTGATTGATTGATCCATCCGTTCTTTTATACAATATTACGAGCAACGTTGTTCTGTATGTCAGGTATGGTTCAGTGACTTGAAAGAGGAAACGGAGAGCACGTACTCGATTCACACGATGAGGGAGACAACGCCGCTCAGTAAGACGGGTCCGTTCGTGTACGAAGGTCCGTATGAGTCGGAACAGGTCGACAACAACTCACAAATGTTCAATGGACAGACACCGGCAGATGCGGCTGTCGCCACGCTCGACGTCTCGGCGCCAGAAGCACAATACTAACACTGACGACAACCATTCTTATTCGTTGCCACTCTTTATTAAAGTGCGACAGTATTTCGTCAGTATTTCGCCGACATTTGCGCCACGTATGGCAATTGTGTAAAGTTTGTACAGTGGCCATTGATGCGTTATATCTGTCATAGCAATGAAGGGATGGACTCAGTGGGCAGCCCATCACCTACGGGCCCCTCTGTGCTCTGTGGATACCATATGTAAGAACCTGGCCAATAAGAGCCATTGAGATTTGCGGGGTGGGGCGGATTTGCGGATCTGATTTTCTAGCTCTTTGTCAGTCCCTCTTTGCTGTGCTGAATGCAAGAAACCGGCCTCTAAGAGCCAGTATACCAGAGCAATCACCAAATCTTTGTATTATGTTCCCACTACGAGCAGGCCTATCTGTATTCCCTAAGGATATAAAAGCCGTTACGTGTAAAAACTATCTAAGACTGAATTAGCGGCAGCACTCTTGGACGAGTCTTTTTATATCTTGAGCATATTAATCTGACATGACTTTGACCATTATCGCAATCTGTGGCAATCAGCTATATCGTGTTTAGTAACGCACTTACACAGTCGTCTGCTATAGGCCTACATTCATTCCATTGCCATAATTGGCCTACGCGGGGTATACCTGCGCTCACAAATTACGGTACGTCCGCGCGAATACACCGAGTGATTGCGGCCGACAGTCGGTGACATTTTATTGCAAGTTGACGGCAATGAACGGTTTTGTATCGAGCCCGTAACTAGGCGCTGGCACGCACGTACCTTTGTGCTCTCATGATAATGTACTATGCGCCTGTTACCTCGACTGTGGACAGACACACAGCGAATTTATCACGGTCGCACAATGACGACAATGCGATGCCGCTGAACTGGTATCAGGCACGTGTAATATGGGCTCACTAAGGGCGCGGCGCGACACTCAGGTACATGCACGATGTGGCTCGCTATGGTTCGTTGAATTGTCAAAACATACACCATCTTCCACTTCAGTTGACAACAGCAGTTATAACAGCGTAGCCAATGCAAACGTGTCCGATGTTGTCTCCGCGTGACTCAACCATATTATGTTGTCTGCACTCTGCATGCAGCGCAAACCACAATGTTTTGGAAGGGAATTTTGCGAACGTCCACTCATCTCTAGGGCACCGGCGAGATTTGCGAAATACCGATGACAAAATTTGTTAACCGTCTGTAGGGCTGCAGCGAATACATGTGCCCATGAAACTACAGAACTGAAAAGTCTCTTCAGCCTGCCAAAATGCAAAACAAATTGACGTTAAATTCAACGTTCTCACTCAGTGAGTCTTCGGCGTATACACTTACAGTAGGCTAGGCCTATAGCATGGAGAACATTGCTGTCACGCGGCATGTAAACTGTAGCGTTCCCTGCGTTTGACTTAATAACTGATAATGCCATCATTCGTTAGCGAAGACTGTTCGAAATTTTCGCACTGGTTTTCTCGTTTCAACCGAGCTCTGAGAACTATATCGTCGAGTAAACTTGCGAAATTGCACTGGCGATGGTACGGTACCGTAAAACTATATCAGTTCCACGTAACCGTTAACCGACACGACGAAACTTGTACGGTATGGTACGATTACGTCGAGGAGACTGATCCAATATTTTCGCAACTGCCGGAAGTGCTCAAAGCTCGCTGTTTGGGGTTTGCGAAATGGCGAAATTTCTTAAAACAGCGAAAATGTCAAACTCATTTGTGGGCGTTCGCCCCAACGCCTCAATAGAAGATATCCGCCTCTGGGTACTTCATTATGTGCGAATATTCAACAAGCAGCCGCGAAGCCCAGATTTTTTATAGTAGCACAGCTATATAGTTTATTTATTCCCATTCGCTTGGTAGCAGCACCTTTTTGATGCCACCCGAGTTAATGCAGATAGACACACAGACAGCTCTTGAACGGATATATTGTTAGCCGGTGATGGAGTAGCGTCAGTCGGCCGTATGCGAGAGGTCGTGGTGTCAAGTTATAGCAGTTCCAGTAGTGATGGAATTATTTATAAATACATGTATTTACCGTATTTCAGTTTAGCCTATGTGCGGTTTCGTTGTTTCTGTTTGTATATTTATAATAATATTTAAGTTACGGCATTGAGGTAAACCTAGCGCTTGTATACAGCAGCTTATTATATTCGTGCATTTCTCAGTGCTATAGTACGCGACAGATTGTTTTGGTTCTTATTGTATAGTTTGGAGAGGTTTGTCTGCAATGTAATGAACGAAGTCTACGAAGAGTTTATTATTATTATATTTTACCTTAGCCAGATGAGCTGAAAACTGACAGCACAGCCAGCTTAGTCTACGCACGAGATAGAATGGAAACCATTAAATTAATGAAATGTGACTTAGACTGAACTAATGAGGCAAAAGTTGGCCAGAAATCATATTTTACTTTTTACATATTCTAACAGCTCAGAAAAAAGACTTTTTTCCAATGAGCTGTCATACACCCGGGAGGGACTTTTCTACCCTGAGATTTTAGATCTTAAAATTTTAGCATAACATCGACAGCGGAGCAGAAGAAATCCAAGAAGTCAAGTCTAGTCAGTCCGGTGGGTGGCGGTAACTGTGCAGTGTGCATTAGGCCTACATTGTATTCACGTTGCGTGGATGATGCCTGTATTGATCATTCTGTCAACCGCAAGTGTCATTCATGTCATATAGGTCACTCCCTCGTTATGTCAATAGGCATATTCACTTCGCAATGATAGGCCTAACTCGCCTAGATTCGCGACGCTCCTTCGACATATTCATCGCTGTCCGCGGCGCTTCGTCAGTCGCCACTCCTTTGTTACGCCACTACTTCTTTCTGTTGAACGGAAATGGTCTGTGGCATGCAGGGTGGGCAGGATTTGTGGGATCCGGATTCCGGACATCTTCTCTTGGGACGTTACACATGGCTGCCATTACTTAACGCGAAAAGCTAGCTAATAATATCAGTCTTTGGTGAGTTAGGATCACGGTTAGGGTTGTGATTGGGGCTAGCAAGATTTCTTCACGTTCAAATACTGGTAACCAGGAGGACATGTCCGCGCAAAAAAAGTCTAGCGGAATGTCCTAATCGGATTTGTGAAAGAACTGAGTTTTCAGCGTGGAATACAGAAACGGAGGAATGATGGATGGTGTAATGATGACAGTGACCACATGACGGACTGGTCTTTGTGAAATAAGACGAATGTGAAGAACATTAACGCCGTTAAAAATTTTAACGCAGTGCCATAAAATAGCAGTGCGATGTCGCAACGAAAACCTTTCAAAGCTAGTTCAAGTCTCATCACTGCAGTGCAATTTTTGAGTGCGGAATCTATACAGAGTGGGCCAGAAAAATTGCACAAAGTTTAATGCACAGTCCTTTTGCAACCGTTTGCAGTAGAATCACAAAGTTTTCAGCTAAATGCGCAGAATTTAACTGGTAACACGAAGAACTGGTAAATTTTAAATATTGTGATTAAATGTTCTTTGTTTGGTGGGTAGTACGGAAACTACTTAATAGCATCAATATCGGCGACATTTTCAAGGCTGTCATGACAGAATAAAAGTTTGCAAAAAGCAAACGTTACAAAATTAACGGATAACATTTCCACCCTAAGTTTATATTTGAATCAGTTCACTCCGAACGACGTTGATCGCTACAATTCAGCCTTCTTTTACAAATAATTGAGCAAGTAGACTCAATTATTTGTAAAAGATCAAACAACATATGCCATTTCCACTGTCTCTACCAAAACGCAAAAATAATTTTTTTCAACAATCCAGCCTTTTCAGTTTGCGAAGTCTTTATTAGCAGTCGATCATCAACTGTCAGATGTGCTATGTTCACATACAGGGTGACGTCGCTCATAGCATGTATTCAATTCCGTCTGTTTATCAGAGAATGCTTAACCATACAACTGATACAAATTTTGCATTGACTGGTAGACAGTGATTTTTTATGAGCATTTTGGTGAAAACCGCGTGATTCTGCTGCGAACGGTTGCAAAATGACGGTGCGTTAAACTTTGTGCATTTCGGACCACTCTGTAGCTGACAAATGAACATCTAATTAACGTCATCAGTTCAACTTGATGAAATTTCACAGCGGCACGAGTATGAAAAGCCCGCGTTCAGTACCAACATGCTCGACCCAGTGTTGTTGGTTGACACCAGTCCTACCTAGAATACAGACAAAATGTGTGTTAATAATGTGTTAACGCGCGATTACAAATGTTAACGCACGCGTTAACGCGATTGAAAACAAGTAGCTTAGTTGTCGCAAAGAGACCGTGCGACTGCTGCGTAGTTCAGTTTGGCAAAAATATAACTAGAAGAAGATATTCTTCACTGAACCTTATAGGTCTACCTTCAACCACTGTGACGTAATCGGCCACCTAATCTATCGAATTCGATAAAATAACGCAAAATAAGATCCATTAGAGCTATTACGCCGTTCAAGGTCATTTGAGGTCACTGATTTCGATACCAATTGGAAGTCTATATGCAACTTTCTATTAGTGATTAATAATAACTTACATCCTATATCGTACCGTTTCGAAGTTATAGCAGATTATTGTTCAAATTTTGGACACCGCGTTTTTGAGTCCCATCTGGGGGCTTAGGGGCAACGTACACTGTTTACCTTAGGCTCACTGGAAAGCCCATAGTGAACTTCCCATTCGTGTTAACTGAACTTTTATCGTTGGTGTTACGGCTGAGACGCGAGCGAATATCGATTGGAAATCGGCGTTATTGAAGGGGTGGGTCGGTTTTGGGCAAAATTTGAGGTAGAAGGGGTCGTCCACCACTATCCATTTTGCACGGTTAGGTAGATCAGTGAATGACGTACAACTTTGTCGCTGACAGTATTCACATAAAGAAACTTTGTAGCAGACTTTCTTCAAGTGATGTGAACTCCTATAGACAGAAAACGGTCATTTTGCCATGTCCCCTTGCCGGGGAGGGGGTTACAGACAACGTACGCTGTTCATTTTAGGCTCATTGGAAAGCGCGTAATGGACTTCCTATTAGCGATAATTAAACTTTTTGCTAGGTGTTACGGCTGAGGTGCTACGAGCGAAAATCGATTGAAAATCGGCGTTTTCACGAACGAGGTCAGTTTGGCTCAAAATTTTACGTAGAAGGGGTCGTCCCCTACCAATCATACTTATTGTCCGAAAACTAGGATGAACGATCTTTCATGTGGTATAAGAATGTGGGCAAAAGTTTATTTCGTTTTGTGACAATCCACGCGTTTGACAGACACGGACAGACTGACAGAATTGCCTTCGCAATACCGTGCATTGCATTGCATTACATGCATTCGCAGAGTAAAAATTAATCGCATGCGAGCTCTATTTTTTCACATATTTAATAGTGGTTGTACGATATACGCCAACGTTGTAATTATTATGTAGGCCTACAGAAATTTTGTAGCAACGATTGTAAGCTTAATTATAATCATGTATGCCTACCGAGATACGCTTTAAATAATTTTGTCAATACATGTTTTTATAATTCAAACTTCTCGGTACTGTACATCAGTAGGCTATAGCGAGCGTTGTTCAACGTAAACAGTATTGGTGATTTTGATTTCTTTGCAATTAGCGAACGACAACCAGAGCATTGCACACAGCAGCACAGAAAGATGACACGCGTGCCTACCGATGCCTAGTGACGGTAGCAAAATGATCTACGCTATTACAATCTCAATAAAATGTGTTGATTGAAGTGAATACTCAAACACAAGCCGATCATCTCTGCTAACCGTTTCACAACATATCGAGTTGTTCAGAAAGCATCACGCAAGCCAGTACAAGGCACCGCCAGCCACACGACGTGATAGGAAGCGATATGATGGTCGCTGACACGTGTTGCAAACAAACATTTTACTTCACCGTGTAGATCCACTTGTGATAATGATAACGATGATGTTGACGATAAAAAAATGATGGTAAACCTGATTGTAAACAATAATAATAAGAATAATAATAATCACAGGTTGGGCGGTAGCCCTAACCTGTTGTATAAGCCACATCGTTAAGTATAG
>Ga0066192_1000197_pt1 | contig 11379 bp, 5 predicted proteins | sample WorMetvacBELIZE1_FD_58707 | JGI IMG/M metagenome (GOLD analysis project Ga0066192, IMG submission 58707) | Marine gutless worms symbiont microbial communities from Max Planck institute for Marine Microbiology, Germany - Olavius vacuus BELIZE.1... | ecosystem: Host-associated > Annelida >... | reverse complement strand
CCCCCCCCCTTGGCGGAAGAAAAACAAAGTAAGCTTACGGGTAGTTAACGATGCCCCAACTAATACCAAATTCGATTGTCGATTTAAACAGACATGTCCGATAAATTTGTTGCCAAAGTTGAAAATGTACCTTGCGTTTTCATATAGGATAATGCTCGTTGACTACAAGTTAGGCCTAAAATAGTTTTTCACCTCAGGTACTTAATATAGGCCTAGGCCTAGACCTATAGTAAAATGGCATAACAAGTAGAGCTGTTAAGCTATTAATTATTTTAATCGCGTTAATCGCGGTTTTAATGCACGTATTGTTTGCAACGATTTGTTATGTGCGTATAACAATAGTTCTCGGGCAATTTATTTTCTTCTCACGGCCAACAAAAATTTAACAATAAACGTCAAGTATAGCCAACAGTATTAGCAATAAAGTGCAATTAGAGAAAATCACAAGTAATACTGCATAAGATGCGAATATCGATTTCGGAAGGTTTGAGGAGAGTATGGTACCGCTTCGAGTTTGCATAGTTTTTTGGTAATACTTTTTAAAAATTTTAATGGTGTTAATTTTTCTAAGCTCGATTAATTCCTTAACGCGTTGATTCGACAGCCATAATAAGAAACTGTTTGAACGAACTAAATTGGGTCACAAACCATGCATGCTCGGTTTTCGCTAGGCCAATTTTACTGACGAAAAATGAGCACCGTTACCGTTTACGAGAATGCGTTTCTGTCGTGAATGGATTTTCCAGTAGTCGTTTGTCAACTTTCGTTTTCGTTTTTCCTCAAGGTGTTCCTGCATGATGGTTGAACTTGACTGAGCTACCTGCATCTGTATTACCTGAACATAAACAAAATTACTTAATATCGCTAATATTTTGCCGCAGAAATCAGAAAGTAAGGTACTATGAGTATGATTAGCTCTGCAGTTCGATTTTGTATATAATTTGTTTTGCTGTCTAATAACTTATTTAGTGTGTGTGTACAGTACAATAATTGTGTCAGAGTGACGAGCGATAGCCATTGGCCTATGATCCATAAGAGCCATGTAACAATGACCGATCACCACATCACCCAGCATAAAAAGGAACATGAAACTGTCTTTTGAAAACATTTTGTACTCCGGGGCCAGGCCCGGCCTCAGTGGCGTCACTAAGGTTGGTGTCACCCGATACGGTAACTGATAGTGTCACTCTTTTTTACCTGAAAAAAATGGTGACCTTCCTTGTTTTTTAGTCATCGTCTTTGAAAGTGATGACCTTTTCTCGCCAGACAACTGTCGTCACTCACCCGCACCCCTCTCCGCCTTTCCAGGAGATCGTTTGTCCAGTATTCTTCTAAATTCATCCGCAAAAATATTTAGACTTTCATTGGGGTGTCACCCCCTGGATGGCGTCACCCGGGGCGGCCCGAAACTCTCCCCACCCCGCCTCACTCCCTAGTGACGCCACTGCCCGGGCTCTAGCATCATCAGATGAACCTGTGACTCATGATTCCTCAAGGCTTAAGCCATTATCAGCTGCTCAAGGTTTCTGGCTAACAGCGTTGATAGCGGTCTGCTGTTATGAGTGCGCCGCCGCCAGCTAAATTCTTCGTCAGGGCATTGTTATCACCACGCACAACTGAAGTGCTCGACGATCAGGCGCTGATTATGCTCATGCAGTGATGGGTAGTAACTCGTTAGTCTACAATTAACGACGTTATAGTAACACGAGTAACAAGTCATTGTAACGAGTTACATTTTCATAAACACTTATACATTTTACGTTGTATATTTAGTCGAGAGGCTTCATGCTTTGCACGTGTCCTTTTTCACTATCAGACATTCAACCTCCCCATCATATAGGTGTATCCAGGATTTTCGGGTGCGGGTGTTACCTCAATGATAACATTTTAATCATCGCCATCATCATCCTAATTAAGCACTCCGCACCATCCCCACCCATAAAAGTTGAGTTCTCGCTCTCGATGTGCACTTACGACTTACTCCCCTAAGTTAGCCCCAAAATTTCGAGTTCTCCCCGGGGTGCACTTAAAATTTACCCAAATTAAGCCAAAAACTTGTTTGAGTTCTCGCCGTATGGGGTGGACATGCACCCCCTGCAGCCCCTGGCTACGCCTATGAATATCCCAGCCCGCGCAGCGGCGCTCCGGCGAAAATATATCAGAGGTTGGTGAACTTGGGTCTTGGGTTGAACTTGTTCAATTCACTCAGATATTTCGTCCATTATTGTAATATTATATTATATTATATTTCTGAAGTTCTGCGTTAGTTCTAAACTCCCACGACCAAAAGCAACAATGCACTGATCGATCAATTACATGCACAACACTTATCAGCAGAGATACAGAGAGTGTGAAAAGAATCTAAACTCGACTGACTGACCTGTGAGGAAGCCGTAGGTGACGAGCATAATGTGGACACTGCTGGCGAAAGTTTAACTACTGGTGATGAAGAACACAGACGCGATGAGACGTCCCGCTATTGATACTGCACGACATCCAAACCTGCTGGCCAACGCGCCAGCCACCGGACTTACACAAGACACATGAATGAAGTCACCGCTGACACCCGCCGACCCTCCCCGCCCATGTGACACAGAAGTAGAACATAAAGTATGTGGTGTATCCGCTTATTGCCACCGTTCAGCAGTGTAGTGCACTGCAACTATTGCAGAGATACATTTTATTCCAAAAAACTACACACATAGACGGGTAGGCTAACCACGTGCTCTATGAGCTTTTTGCGTTTCATAATATTTCGGGTTGCAAATCTACCTCCTGTCGAACAACGAAGGCCGCAGTGTACCAAGCCGCTCACCGAAGTTCCTCGAATGTGCGGACCCTTCAGTAGGCGCGAGGACCTCACACAGTGCCGCAGTATCGCCTTTGAAAACGTATGAATGTGTCATCAGTTTCAATATGTCGGTGATGTTTCGCAAACATTACACAAACCAAACTTTCTGCTCAGTCAAAATAATTTGAAACTCTTTATGAGTTGACGACAGCTAGCTTACGAGTCACTCTGCACAACAGAGAACCAAAAGAACACCAGACTCATTAATCATTATCATCATCATCAAGGTTGTGTTGTTGTTGATGATGATGACGATGACGATTATGATGATGAAGATGAAGGTTAGTGATGTTCAACAGATAGCCTACAACAGGTCAAGTTTACAAAAGCAGACAGCGTGTCTGCCTATGCTGTTCGCTGGTGGTCTGGCTTCGATTGAAAGGCAATCTTGTACGACAGAAATGTGAGCACTAAATAGCCATTGTAGGCCTCTTTTATCTCTTTGAAATGATTTGATTATCAACGTTCTTTTCCCTGCAAGACTTTTCATTATCTGTTGAACATCACTAACCTTCATCTTCGTCATCATTAAACGGGTTTTTCTGAAACCTTGGACCATGCTAATACTTTCTAGCATGATTGCGAACTTTTAACAAAAAATGCCATCAAAACTTTTTAGGCAGATTTCTCGGAGTTAGCTGGTCGACTATATATAAACAGGCCGTTGCCGACGACTGGAACATGCACGCTCTGTTTCCGGTGCGTAGAAGTAATTCGCATGGAAACACAAAACGCAAAAATAGCTCGACCTGATATTGTGGACAACATACAGCAATTGCGTCATTCAGACCTGTATACCTGCAGCTATCGTCGGAGGTGGATCGCCCGCTGCCAGGCAGCTGAGCTGGCATCAGCAGCACTGCGCACCTGCAAAGCTGCAATCCAGTTCCAGCGAAATACGAGTAAGCTTAAGTATCGGTTCCATCTATAGTCTTTGCATACCGGATAGCATCATCACCATCATATCTTCTATTTCAAATCGTTGGCATTATTAGTGGTTTGTATTAGGCCTAACCATGTCTCTGTCGCAGGGGCGAATCCAGGAGTTTTGCACGTGGGATGCAGACGTTGTCACATCCATCCGTCCTCAGTCTGTCTCTCCTTTCGCGTTGCGAAGGGGCTTCCCCTGTCATGGATATGAAACGGCCTCACATTTTAATCGAGGTTTGGGGATTTTTTCCCGGGAAATTTTTAAACTCTGACGTCGCAGAATATGAATTATAGCGCATTTATGAGGCAATAACGGTGTGTCCATTATGTGGGCATTGTGTGTCCATTGTGTGTCCATTGTGTGGGCATTGTCGAAGGCCCGCGACATGAACAGATTGATGTTTTGAAATTGGACTGGAGTCACTAACGTGGAACTATCACGTTGTGAACAAGCTCATGCAGTAATGGACCAGTCTTTTGAGAGTTTTGTATTTTGTTGTACTTGACATTATTGTATTGCATGACTGAATATCAACGCTTGCAGGCAAAGGGAATGCGGCTAAAAATGCAATTTGACATCCCAGAAGTGATATAATATAACTGTCGGCCCAATCCGTGGTCAATTTTTGGCTCAGCTGGATAGCCAAGCTAATAGTATAACCGGTCGAAAGCTGTCTGTCTGTCTGTGCGTTAACCAGGGTGGTACAACTCATAACCGCTTCACGTAGACACTTGTAATCCTACATGCACAGACCCACTGATGAACTCTGATCATAAAACAAAAACTAGGTCGGACTGACTGACCATGCATTGGGTGTACGGGTCATCATAGAAAATGCTTGTATAGCTGCGCTGCCAGCTGAGCTTCGCAGCCCATGAGCTGCTTGTTTTATTATAATGTTGCGTTTACGTAATAAGTTAAAACAAATTCTGCTGTAATTAGTTGATTATATGTTTACAAATGTACACAGTCTGTCGAGTTCTGTCTCTTTTTGCTTCGAACTTTACGGTCTGTCTAAAAACCACAGATCACCGCAGATCACAACAGGTCACTATATTCCTCCCTTGAGAAGACCGCAGATCACTTCTGACGACCGCAGGTCACTGTATACTAGCCTAAAGAAGCCGTTACTATAAATCATTATTATTTACATAGTAATGTAATATTTTCATCTTTCTATGCTTGATCTGTGGTGATTTGTGGTGATCTGCGGTGATCTGGGTTTTTAGGAAGACCCTGATTTTATCTTGCTTTTCCTGACGAATAAACGTGATGTTTGAACATCAATTTAAAAAGAGCGGGGGACTGATTTAAATAAATTATTTAACGTTTCCACGCTAACACACGAAGGTAGGCCTATACAAGTCGTTACTAAAGTAGGTTACAGCTCTATTCATAGTCTACAACTTTCTCCTTTGTTACTTGCATTGTCAGCAACGTTTGTGCCGTGGAGACAAAGTTCGAAGTACGATGGTTTGTTGCGGCGTACGATAATCAAAGCGTTTAGTCTGCTACTGTGTTATACTGTTTCATTGTCGAATAGCTCGCGAAACCTCAATATCGATAGAGAACTTTTAAACGGTAATGTGAGAACCGTTTTTGCTTACGACAGTTATATCTTATATTGTAAACAAACTTCATGATAAGCGACACGATATGTTCTCAGCAGTGAACAGCTTGTAATTTACTTCTACAGAGTGTAACAGACTAAAATCTTTTTTCTTTGTTTTGTCTGGAATTTTGCATATGTGACATATCGTCGACACGATAGTTGAACATTCAGATCTGTGTAGCAGCTGTATCTCAACCTCTGATCATGCAGTTGCCTTGTATCGTTTTCAACAGTTATGGCCAGACATTGGTCGATAAACACAGATTTTTATGCCCACCCCACGTGCGTTTAACACCAGCTGTGAAGGTACATGAACCCGTGGGAATTCCGCCATGACGATTAGTGTGAGGACATTAGATGACGGGGCTAGGCCCGTTGATAAAAACGTGATAATGTTTTACATTTTTGACACAATCTACAAGCATGATGGATGGACGGACGGACGGACATGGGGACAAGGCCGGGATCCCATTCCCATTCCCATTCCCGTGAAAGTAGCCTAGCGATTCCCATTCCCACGGGATTCCCATGGGACCAATGGGAATTCCCGTATTATGCACACCTCTAGCTCAGTAAAGGCAGGTATATGGTTCGTGTGTGGGTGTCAGGTAAAACTGCAGCGATCCCGTTGTTACACACGGGCCGTATCTGAGCACTTTAGAGATAAAGTTGTCATAATAAAGCGCTATATACATGTAAATTCATCTGTTTACTTTACTTTACTTTAATACTACAACTGATGTGACAAGTTCAGGCGAGCAGCGGCGCTCCAGACACAATGAGTTCGACAGCTGCGATGGTCACGTGTTTCGTACTGATGTGGTCACGTGGCTCATCGGCTGATGACTTCATCGTGTCCACCACGTGGTTATACGAGCGACTGTCGTCTGTCATCGTTCTGGAGGCGACGTATGACATTGCTGGACACCGGACGAACACTGAACGCATTCCTGGTCAGTACACTGAGTGACCAGAGTGACCACTGTGGTCAGCTGTGGTCAGCTTCACTGGTTATAATAAATTTACACCTAACTGACCATGGGCGCCCGCAGGCATGGTCTAGGGGGCACTTCTCCTGGAAACGTTGTAATGTGTTTTTGTGCTGCAAATGTTGTCCAAAGTCTCAGTAGACGAAGTATTTATGCATTATTTTAAGAAAATGTCGTCAACTTCTGGGGATTTCGCCCCAGACCCTTACCGGGGTTCTGCCGCTGGGGGACTTCCGTCCTTCAGACCCATCATTGCCCACCACTGGAACAAAAATCCTGCGGGCGCCCATGTAACTGTCTTGTAAACTTTCTGTGATATTATTCTGTGTTCTAGACGGTCGTCACAAGGCCCGATCACCGACTAACAGTTAGTCAAAGTAGTTGACATAGACTAACAGTCGAAAGCGTTGTGTTTTGCTGACGAGACGTAGCATTGTCGTCTTTCGATGTTACGTTGTATAGATGAGAAGCAGTGACGTTTTATTTGTATGTTGGTGGCCATGCGTATCTGTCCCCTGGTTTGTCTGCTTGCATCCAAGTCCAGCAGCGGGTTTGGTTTACAAAATTAATGAGACTGCAGTTCACTTTGTGCTGACGTTTGTGACACCGATTGGCCTATGCTGCTACTATTGTGTTTCACAGAGCTCATTGTCGTAAGTATGTTTCAGCATCGTTTATGTCGGAATAGGTTAAATAATTTAAGCGACAACAGTGACGGTGTGGTGCCCATGATTCGTGGTTTAGAATTCGTTAACATTCGGTATCCGCACAACACTACAGTAAATCCATTGACACTACCTTTCCTTTGACGATACGCTGTACTAAATCCAAATAAGAGATCTCGCGTATGTTTGTGTCTTTCTGTGTACGTGGATTAGTAAATCAAATCTGGTTTACCGAGCTTTAGCTTATAACTGAATTTTTGTACGAATTTTTGTAAAAATTCGTGAATTTAAAATACGCCTAGACCTACATACTTCATAGCACTTGACCTATCGGCGACCTGTGACCAGGAGCGTCGTTGTGGGACTTGCGTCAGTGTTCGTGGTCGACGTCGACGCGACCTCGTGACGACCCGGAAGAACTGTGCGTGGAGCTGTACGCGCGTAGCCACGGCGTCGACAAGGAGACGCCGGTCGTCGTCTACGATCGCTCCAACATGCAGGACGCGGCGCGCGCCTGGTGGACGCTGTCCATGTTGCACGGCCGTCAGAACGTGCTCGTCCTGGATGGCGGCTGGACCGAGTGGACTCGACACCGACTGCCCACGGCGTCCGGTCGACAGCTTTGTAGCAAGGTCCGCGGCGACTGGGTCGCCACATACCAACCGAGTCACTCCAGAGACTTGGCGCAGATGACGGCGGAAGTTCGCACTGCCCAGCGCCAGGTAGAACCATGTGCAGTTGATGGGGGTTAAACCCTGCTTGTCTCCGGTAGGATTTGAGCAAAACCGATGAAAAATGTGAGCTAAACTCCCAGCAGTGGAGATGACCGCACATATAGATTACAGTGATCTTACAGGAACTGAATTAGCGACCTTCAGACTGCCACAATGCACAGATTTCAGCGTTATATTTAGAAACTTTTTCTGAGGCATTGCATTGGATCCCTATATCGGGAATGGCTACAGTGCCCCTACCCAGGCCCCAGCCCAGCGAAACCCCTGTACTGAAACCTCTACATTCGCCTCCACATATAGCGAATCAGTCATCGCAATGCTGTAAGGACTGACTATAATAAATACATACAGACTGAGTACGACTAAGCGTTCTAGAAAGCTGTTTAAAAACTAACTTTTACTGCGTTTTATGCTCATTATGTGACACGCAGCCATCGAGCGCCACTATAGTGGAGCATTGTAATCACATCAGGCCCGCGAGCAGCAAAATTCGCGTAGTTCTCTGAAAACAGAACGCTTCTAAATCTTATCCAAACAATTAACACTATTTTCAAAGATGCGATTGCGTCTTTAGTTTGTTTTTTATGTATCTGTTGGCGATTAGTCGCCGAAGGCATTATGTTTTCTGGCTGTTCGTGGGTCCGTGTGTGATCGTGTACTAAACGGTTGTGAATACAATATCTTACAAACCGCTGATGATAATTTCACCAAATTTGCGCCTTCGGTACAGTTTGGGACAAAGATTAGATTTTGAGGTCAAAAGCTACGTCAAATGTTAAGGTCACAACAAGACCGAATGAGGTCAAAAAGCACTTTGAGAATTCTGGAAGGTCACGTGTTCAAACGTCAAAGTCACATAGACAGCCTTTCCGGTTCAGGCATGCGGATCGACGGTTCGGTTTTTCAGTTATGCATGATTCTACTACTACTGCACACATGCGTTCTGGTTCTACGTTCTCATTAATTCGCAATCTCGTAAGAATTATTTGTGATATGACTTCCTTGACTTACGCCTTGTTGCTCCTAGTGAATCAAAGGCTATACAGACTTGTCTTCGCCGAACTATGTTTTGTGACGCCACCTCCATCTTCCTCTAGCTGTATCTAAAATCTGCTATCCAAATTTATGTTTTAATCTCTTAACTATTGTTCTCTGGCTGGCCGCACGTGTGATCTTGCGATATTCCGCAACACATTCAATATGTACTTGCTTGCATGTCCAGTTTTGTGTCACCGTTGTACGAAACTTAGCAGGAAAGTTTCTTGAACCGAGTAGAATTCAGCATCAGAAAAATGTGTTTTAGGTTAGCTTTTAGTGCTCGCTAACTGTCCACGTTCTTCTATTCTGCATCAAATTCAACACGCAGCATAGCAGCTAGCAGTGTGTCGATTATCGTTATGGTTTTTAAGGCACAGATGTGCCAGGCAATTAAGCCAGCGGCCTATTTTCGATCGAATAAGTAGAAATATTACCGCGAAAACTGTAATTGCCAATTATAATAATATCATAAGAGGCCGTTACGTGTATCTGCCAATGCCGTCGACGTGATAAACATGGCGATATCTACGCGAGATCGTGAACATAACGATGAGGACGACATGTGCTGTGTGCTGCTGATGCAGGTGGTTGACACGAGGTTGACCGAGCACTACGGTGGTGATGACGCTGAACCATGCCAGATCATCGTCGACGAGCTGACCGCCGCCAACTTGACACTGTGTCGACGTATGCTGCGCGGACACATGCTGTCCGCCGTCAACGTGCCCTGGCCGTCCGTCGTCGACCCGCGGTCCGGGTGCTTCCTCGACCGTCGCCAGCTCGTCGACGTGTTCCAGACGGCCGGTGTCGAGATGAACCGGCCACTCACGACCACGTCGTACGTCGGCAGCTCGGCGTGCCTGGTAGCGCTTGCTGCTGTCCACTGCGGTGCCACGGACGTAGCAGTGTACTCGGGGTCGTGGCTGGAGTGGGCGCAGCTCGCTGACATCAGACTGGTGGTACGCGATGAAGCCGAGACTGTACTTGGCGGACGATGTCCGAAACAATGGAAGTCGCTGAAAACCGCCTTCTTGACCACAGTGATTGATGCAGGGACACGGGAAAGCGCTCCGAACTGCGATGATTAGACGTAGATTGCACAAAGATTCTCGTAGCTACGCTCGTCTGCTGTCTAGTACGCTACGAGGAGACGAGGACCGTACTTCGCGGTGCCAAGTTTAGAACTTTTCGTTGTTGGTGGCAGGGCGCCATGTATCTGCAACAATCTGCCCGACGACTTTGTGTTTGCAGAGTCATTGTCATTCTTCCACCGGCTGCTCAACGTTTCTTTTTCTTGCATTATTTTATGGTTATTTTATTTTATTTTCTAATGCGACACTCTAGTGGATTTGGAGATAGTATCTGCCACTTAAGCCACTCTAAATATCTCAGTTGCGGATCTATATTTTTAGGAGGGGCCATGTAGGAAAGGGCTCCTTCATCCCCTCCCTTCTCTCCTTTTCCGTCGTCCTTATATACGCCTTTCCCCTGCCCTTCCCGTTCTTTTTCTATTTAATTCCCTTTATATCTACCCTGCTCTTCCCCTTTCTTCCCCGTTGCGAAGCGGCCCCAATCTATCTAGGAGTTTGGGGCGCTGCTATTATATTTTGACTGACAAATAATTTACACTGACGAAACTGATTTACTATCGATTGTTTTATCGACTCCTCGTTGATGTAACGCGTGCTGTACAATCTAACGGATAGCACAAAAATAGTATATTTTACGATCAACAGAGTTCACAATGCCGGCTGCTAGTGCTGTTAGAAAAAGCATCCCCATGCGATCGTTCAATCAGTTAGGCTACGTGTGCCCGCAATTAACACAGCTATACGCGTCAGACAGTCGCTCAGTAGCAGGAGACGAGCGACCAGTAACACGGTCTGGCTCCGTTAAACTGCGACGACGAAGTCTTGCGATCACGCTGATGTTCCGTCAACCAGCGGCGATACGCCGGCTGCTGCCTCTTGACGCCGTTATAGCGTGTACTCAGCGACGGATGAACGGCGTACCACAGTCGCTTCACATCTGCCAAGTCCTGCAGAACAGCCACTATTTATTTATTTAAAATCAACGATAGAAGGACCCGAGGGCTACGTATGCTGGTGGAAGAAACACAGAAAATACACAGATACACGTACGTCGCAATGCATCACATATATTTCCACCTTTGTAGTTAAAATATTTTTCATATGGATGGGCCTAGACCCCTAAGCTTCCAGGCTATCTCCATTACGTGCATTATGCTCGAGTTATATAATTGTAAGGCCTGTTGAATAAACACCACTCCAACTAAAGTAACATTTAAGTCTAAACTGTCCAATTTTATTCATTCGCATGAAAAACAAAACGGCTAATTGGAGCCTCGCTGGTATTCATCATATTGATTTTTTTAAATTTTTGGCGATTAAAATTCACAAAAAAACATTCAAGTCGTTGTGTACCTGTACATGTACCTAAATGTGCATTTTTTGCTTATCTACAGTGTGAGTCAAAAAATAGCCCCCTAAAACTTTTTGCGGTATTATCTCTCCCGGTGAACCTGTGTAATTGAAAATT
>Ga0066192_1000196_pt1 | contig 11394 bp, 5 predicted proteins | sample WorMetvacBELIZE1_FD_58707 | JGI IMG/M metagenome (GOLD analysis project Ga0066192, IMG submission 58707) | Marine gutless worms symbiont microbial communities from Max Planck institute for Marine Microbiology, Germany - Olavius vacuus BELIZE.1... | ecosystem: Host-associated > Annelida >... | reverse complement strand
GTTATCTCATCTCCTGATGAGTTTCTTGTAATGCGGGTTGTTAGACTGCGCTATTGCTAAAGCCGGGTCTCTAGTGTTTCGAGGCCAAATTTCATGGTCCTAAATTTAGGGTTTCACCCCGAATTATTGCGTTAAAGCGGTACCCCCTGTCGAAACCCCAGCTTACTTCATTCCTCAGCTATCACGGTAAGTTATAACGTGGAAATGCTCAACGGGATCACACAATCCAACAACAAAATACTCTTGCATTCGCCTTGTAATTAATAAATACAGCTCGACGTGATATCGAGCGACGATATACACAGTGAAAACTTATATATCGGCCTAATATTAACTATTTACAAACACAATAACTAATCGATTTGCACGCGCTTCGCGGCAAGTATGCATATAACGGCGCTGACGTTGGCGGGCTCTGTACAGCTCTGCGTTCGCCATTACTTCTACAACAGTCAACAGAAACTGCGACTGTACACGGTCACTGTACAGTCCCAGAGAGCGTACAAATCGTCGACGCGTACACTATACATCACGCACAACAACGCTATATACCGGCGAAGAACAATGCCGATCTTCAGTCACGATTCTGCCAACTCAACGCTACGTACAAATCTCAACGAGCTGTACACGATCGGCAACGGATAATCTCCAGAGAACAACTGGTAAGTAAGTAAACGAAGACGTAGAGCAGGTTATGCCAACTTTGCCAAGTGATGCGAACGACGAATACCTCGAGAATGAGCAGCGGAGCGAGCGGCAACACTTGACTACAATTTCAACCAATGTGCGATATAGGGAATCATCAGTTTTTTTGTGGGGAAGGAGGGTTGACTGCATGACTATTAGAATACAACATTAACTGAATAAACTACAGAGGAAATTCCATTGATCCACAGAAACGCAAATTTTAAGTACAATAATATAAATATCACAGGCTAAGAGCAAAGTGACCCATCCTAATTCTGGCTAAATATTACAAGTTTGCTGGGGTTCCAAGTACTGTCTAACCGCGAACTTCGCGCACTATTTCTAACAGATGACACACAATCAGAGGCCCAAACAGTGAAGAGTGACCACGAAATTATAACTGTGTAATGATGCAATGACAAGAAAACTGTCGAAATTGGTATTTCTCGACAACGTGGTTTTCGCAAGAGGCAGAGTGTCTATCCAGCCAATCGACTGACTGCAGTAACTGATAAGCCACGCCTACAACAACCAAGACGAACAGGAAAACACAGAGAACAAAACTTAACAAACCAAACTAACCACAGTTTAGTTGCCTCTGATGACACAAAGCCCACAAGAAACAGACCAGGTCTATTCTAACATAAAACAACATCTTCCACCATTTTCAACTGAATACTTAGGCATTTTTAAACACAATACAGTCAGATGTACTTTGTAAAAATTCATGTTTGCAAACTGCTGTCAGAAACTTAATTCTGCAACAGTGAGGTTTATGCCTTTCGACATCGGTACTGGTACCCAGTGCACTTAACGCGGTACTGAACGCCTGTAATCTTGTTTTTGGCCACAAGAGTCGGTGACACTGAAACGATCCACAGAAACTGTACAAGTGACTATAATGCACATTAAACTTCCGAATTCACAGTACCAACCTTCACCGCAATACGAACTTAGACCAGCGAAAAATGCATCAAATGTCATGTGGACTACAGAGCCAATTCACGTAACAACAACTTAACTGGCTATTAAGTGCTACTCCAACACAAGTAAGTACCGGTACATGTACCACACAATTTAACGCTTGCCAGTGCAAAGAATATAGCAAATCCAACCTTTTGACAGTGACAATATCGGGTCAGAATTTCACCAACAGATACATATACTACACATCCGGTCCATACAGAGATAATACAAAGCTGGTACATTAGCCGCTAACCGGTGGGTTGTTACATCAGGTACAGTGAGTGAGTGAGTGAGTAAGTGTATTTGAATGGCGCAAAAAATCGAAACATCACGATGTGCCGAAAGGTAAAAGCAGAGCACTTGTATAGCGCCTTTCATGGTATACAAACCACTTTAAAGCGCTCAAGAAGTGCAACATTTAGGTATAAACGAAACAAATGACAGCTAAAAAATTTCAGATTTTTGCTATTAAAATAAATTCATGTATGTTGTAGTCTTTACAATGGTTTGTGTGGTACACATGTGTTCTTTAATTTTTCTGTGGCGACCCAAGGTCTTGTTTACGCAACTTTGTGTGACCTCCTGGCGTTAAGTTTTTGACAAGGAGCTCTACAGTTCATGGCCTCACCAAGTCCAAATATGGCATCAAGTGTAGCAGCACCAACCACCAACCACCGTATTGCGCTGTGGTTAATGTACATGCCCACAAAAAAGGCGGACTTTATGCTACAGTTGTAGACGCTGCATTTCAGCTGCATCATCACTACACCTCAAAACAGCCGTAGCATACTGAACCGATTTTCCACAAACCGAGAATCTGCATACACTCAAAACACACTAGTATACGACGGCTAAAAAGAACCAACATTGCTAAAATGGCCCAACTCTCACTATCGTTCATTTCTAAATCTTCTCCATTTTCCACAGTATCAAAAGTCAAACAAAAATCCACAAATTCAATCATTATTGCAGCTGCTACTGCTGCACACCGACATACACACGACAATTATTTTCCTGGTGTTAATGCCAAATACAGCCATCAGTGACAGTTGCTAACAAGTAAACAAGACAGCAAATCCACCGTCAACCTACCAACCTAGAATCACAAGCTGACTAAATCAACAGCCAGGCTAGGCCTCGGCCTAGAGCACACGAGTTCTAGGGGGCCTGGGCATGTAGCAAAGCCAGAAAAAGCCCTTATTTGACCTGTCACGTTCTTTCATACACAACTGCTGCTGTGGAGGTGCTCACAGCCGAATATACCCAGCAGGAGGTCCACGAGATGACTGAATCCTAGAGCAGGCAGATAGACTTACCATTTTTTTGTATCATAGCCATCGACTTAACGCAATTTATTTTATCAGACATGTGCATTCACCAAACAACAATGTCACAACAATGTCTACTTTCATCGCCAGTGCTAACGTACCTGTCCCCCCGCACGTGAAATGTTCAAAACAGTTCAATAGCCGACAGATATGACGAGATGCGATTACCAGCATCAACGCGATTACCGCCATTCAGCTGATTCAGAACAAGATTAGTGCAAATAACCGACCTACACTGCAGGCATAAAAATTTCACAACTCTTAAAGTCAAAGCTGTCACTTAGCAATGCCCCACAACTGAGGCTCAGTAGACACTCAAATACAAAAAACCTGACTTTACAAGAGGAAGACCAGCAAAACTCTGCACCAACGTGATTGACATTTCCTCAATTATATTGCTAATAATGAACAATGGTGCCCAATTACGAAATGCATATAGACACCACATGCACATGCAGAGACACACACAAACACAATATCAAGATTATGTAGAAAACAGATCAGCACACCTTACATAGTCTGAGAACGTACAAACACATACAAACGAAACAGAGTTGAAATTTTAGAACATCACTTTCAGTTACTTACAAAAACAACCGCATTGTCTAACCAGGCTGACACTGTGCCAACGCATTTTGTAAAAAGTCCACATAAAATAAGTTGTCATTATTGGACTTTGTAATGAATGCACAATTTCATCAAACCCGACTCGCAAGTCTGGCCGGGACGTCAGATGGCTGAGCTTGATTAGAACCAAATGTTGCTTGGACAAAATATATAAGAACTGTACAGCTTTTTGGTGTTATACTGGCATGTGCAACAACAATCTTTAATGTATACAATTCAAGTGCTACGGAGTCCCCAGATATAATGCTGCCAGCGGAAGGTACAGGCAGTCTAGCATCTGTGACTCAACTACTGGACATCAACTGTTTGAAATGTTCACCCACAGAGAATTTAATGATTTTATTTAACTAATCAGAAGTCGATGTTTTTAATCAACTGAGAAACTTTGCTGCAATAATTATCGGAGAATTAAATTTACATGTTTTTACCCCCTAAAAGCATTTCATTGCTTCAATGTTGTATAATGCAGAGAGCTGGCCAGATTACCAATACTTACAACTACCCAGTGTCTTTCAGTTTGTGATAACACCTTCATTTCAGTGACACATCTGAATTCAAGACGTCATGTTTGCAACAATGCAGCAGTGCACTACAGCCACAACCTGTACTGTATATTCTACCAAAACTATACTAAAAAGAAATGTGTTTAATTGAAATTTTAGTAATATATAACAGCCCGTTTTTGCAAGTACAAAAATGCACATTTACAGCCGTCAAACCACACTTATGTCAAATCATTCTGGGATTTTGCTCAAATACGAACGTTTATAAAGAGAGAGAGGCTCGTCAACATACATGCAGCTTGCTATTAAGTGCCACCTAGCTCAGCCATCCAACACCTACTGTTGACGAAACAAACACTCTGCACTACAACAAAAATACCTAATACGAAATTACATAACTCAGGTAAGACATAAGTAACAATGGAAACGGACAGACTAGAAAAACAGGTCAACACAGCCATATAACTGCGGGTCTGTTAGACAGGTCAGCGGTAGCGTGTAATCCTCATCAACAAATGGCTGATCCAACAGCGACGGCGGCTCAACAGAGTCGGGATAACAGGGTGTTGGATATTCGTAACCAACAACTGTGCAGTCATTGTCTGAGCTGTCATTTGCATCTACAGGTAACGCGTAGTTCCGCGGTCGCAGCGATGGCTGACTTAACAACAGGTCTACTTCGCCGTCGTTTCGTGGCGAAAAAACTGGTGACAAAATGCCATTACCGTACGAAAACGTTCTAGCCATGCCGGCTGACCGCGGTATGTATGTTTCTCGAGCGGCCGGTATTGGCGGTGTATTATGCATACGTGGCTGCCGGAGCAAGTCGTCTAGAACCAGAGCTTCCATTAGCCGCTCAAGTTCCGACGGAACAAAAAACGTTGACCTTGGTGTCAGTACAGTGTTGCATGCAAACTCTATGCCACAGTCTGAAAGTGCATCGGAAATCGCTAGGTCGATATTCGACATAAATTCAGCTGGCGATGACATACATGACCGATATTCTTCAATATCGGTTGCAATAGTCCGAGAAGAACTGCCAACTAGAGCTGTATAAGGCTGTATCTCCAAGCTGTCTGTTTCGCAGTCAAGCCAGGGAACCGGGTCCACTCGTGTCGGACGTGACACAACTTCCGGTGGCGGTTCTGGTTTGGAAAAACTAATTTCAAGTTGGCTCGTATCAGTTTTTACTCTCTTTTTAGTCCGTTTGGCAGACACCACAGGAGAGTCTGTATCAGCTGAATATGCTTTTACTGCCTTCGGTGGTCGGCCACGCCTACGCTGTGGCTTTCTTTCACTGACAAGCAGTAGCCGGTCTAGTCGATCCCGAGTTGGATGCTGAGGCATTTCGTCAACTGTAGGTGCTGCTGGGCTGTTTCTCACAGGCATTTCGGTATCTGAATCAGCATCGTCGGGTTCTTCGCCGCCAACGGACATCCAATGGCGACGGCCAACCTTGACCAGTCGGCACTTAACGTGATCTGCCGATGGAGTCACGCCTGAAGGCTTGTGCAGTGTCAAGAAACGCGACCGCACTCCCTCGACCTTTAATTGCCGTCGTCTCGGACTAACCCGTTCTGGTGTGACTTCCACAGCTGGTGCCGGTACATCATCCGGCAACGTAACATCGTCGACGTTTAACTCTGCCTTACTGTCATCAGTCGACTCTACCGAAGACGACGGCGGAAGCACTATTTTGGCATCACAGGTAGAAGCTTCCACTGAACGACTTGTACATTTTGTAATTCTCAGTTTCAGTTTATGACCGTCAAGTGATGCCTCGACAACAGGAGCCGGCGAACTGCCACTCTGACTGAACGGCGACAATGATCTCGTATCTTCGTCCTCTTGTAAGTTCTGTTTTCGGCGCCGTGACCGACCGCTTCCGGTCTCCGGCCTGATGAGAACCTTCTGAATTGCGTTCGGCGTAACTCCGGTATTACCAGAAGCCGCAGATGAATCCACGCTACTTGCAGCACCACGCGAGCCACTGTCACTGGTTGCTGCTGGACTCGTCTCTATCCGGTCTGGAACCGGAAGCGAGTTCCTTGCTTTCCGACTCGATGCCTTGCGATCCGGTCTCAGTGCGCGTTGCAGAGGAAGACTATCAGACACAGCATCGTCCGTGAATTTATATTCGTCATCAACTGGTAACAATTCTCCCACAGGTTTCTCGGCTGCTAGCGGTGACTCATCGGCCGAAACTTCTGGTTTTGCGATACGACCGAAACGGCGACGCGCAGGTCCGTCTTTTCTCCGCCTGCTGGCTGGCTTGGCTACGGCTGCTGGAAGGGGTGTGCTGCTTTCGTTGTGCATCTTTTCGAGCACAATTGACAAAGACTTGCACTGAGACATAAGGGTGGAGCTTTCGGGTTCAAGTGCTAGAAAGTCCTGAGACATAACGACGCCAGCGGAAGATATGGGCGGTTCGGCATCCGCAACTGAACTCTCGGACGTCAACTGTTTCAAATTATTCACCACAGAAGCGGTCGTAGTTGTGTAAACTGCTATGGCGGGGGAACTGCTGGACAGTTTATCGGAATTACAAACAGTTTCCGTTCGTGGTTCCTTCACTCGGTGCACCAGCGTGTTGGACTCGTTCAGAGCAACGAGCGAAATGCGCAAAGTCTTCTGTTCACTCCTGCTTTGCACTGAAGACACTTCCGTATTCGTATCACATACTTTATCGACAGAATTAGCAACTGCATACTTCACAACGGCAGTCACATCAGAAACCGGTGTTTCGCGATTACCGTCCAGCGAGTTCTTCAGCAGCGGTGGGTCGTATTTGTCACCATTTCTCTCTGATTCGGATTTTGCAGGAAGAGTTTCAGCAGTTGTGTTGTGAGACTTTTCGAAAACTGGAGGCTCCACCCCGATAACAGGTTTCACTGCTCGGTGACTACGATTCGGTTTTAGTTTGCGATTTGTCTTTGCGTTTTTCGTCCCTTTAGACTTTGATCTTTTCGGCTTCGAACTATTCCGTACACCTCCAGACAAAGATCTCTGCGACTGTTCCGACGCAACAGTGTAAGTCTTATTATTTGGCACACCATATATCTGACTATCGTGATCACCGGATGACGAAATGAAATTAACAGCAGTACTTGCAGCCGGAGTAAGGTCACTGACTAAATCAACGGAGAGTCTGTCTGTGCAGTGGTCGACGGAATCAAGACGGCTCCTCTTTGCATCATCGTTTACAGTTACATCATCTGGCAGGAGACGTTTCAGAGACGGAGAAACAGATTCCTCAACTGTGCTGCCGACAACAATGTCAACTGGTTTTGTTCTGCAGGATATGCTACTCGTTTCCGTAAACGTAGCGACAGATGTCGCGCACAACCTCGACTCGGAAAATACGCTTGCTGTGCTCACTACTTCAGAAGACTGACACTTCGCCAAGGCATCGCTGCCTTCACCCGGCTGCAATTTATTCTGGCCGTTAGTGTCGTCAATACTGTCTGCAGGAACTTCGGTAAGACCGACTAATTTCTGTGTCGCATTATCTACACTCGCGGTACCTGAATCGAGTTCAGCACTCTGCGTGCTTTCATTATCAGTAACTGCACTCGGATAATCGGATAATGTTGTGTTATGAACAGCAGTCAATGCAGTACCGGTGTTCAGATCCATATCTGCTGTGCTTGGAGACAGTGACTTGGTATCTGATGATTTAGTCGACATTGCCTCGACGGGCTGCTCAACAAGTACATCACCAGTGCTGCTTGGTGCCTTCTCACTGCTCTCGGACGATACAGCTTCCAATATCGTGCTGTCCGACAACACCTCGCTTTGTTCTGATGACACTTTGTCGTGCTCCGAAGCAGATACATCCTCAGATGAAACAGCGCCAATTTCGCTCTTCTCATTTGCCAATTTCAGACTGACAGACACATCATTTACTGCATCTGCAGCTTGCGGCACAGAAGATTCTGTCTGGCTGCTCGACAAGGCATGATTTGCTTCAGTATTCGGCTGACTCTCTGTTGCTGCACCGGAGCGATATAGCAGACTTTTGCGGCCACCAACAGAATGGCTCTGGCTGACTTTCGGTTCCTCCGTTGAAGTGCTCCCCGAACTCTCAGCAAGTATGCTATTTTCCACCGATGTCTGTGAACGATTTTTAGGCCCAGATTCTTCCTCGTTTGCAACGCCTTCGGCCTGTATGACCGTAACCGCCATGTCGATGTTGTCGGCTTTAATGGAAACAGCAACGTCCGAGTTACTGGATTCATTTGCAGTAACTACGGGCCTGTCCGCATTCATCTGAGGCTGTGAAGTGTCAAACGTAGCCGCTGCAGTTTTAATTTTAAAGTGCCGAAACTTCGGAGGCAGCACAGTGATCACAGTCGACGGCTGAGGCTCAAAGGTATCTTCTGTTTTGGCACTCAATTCAGATCCTTCGTGGGTTGCAGCAGCGGCAGAACTTGCAGTGCAGCTTAGTCTGCTATCTGTTTCGGACACTGGCTGTGGTATGTCACTCGCAAGCTGCGACTGAGACGTGCTGTCTTCACCATCAGCACATATGCCGGACGACATATCTGCATCTGTGGACGACTCACCCTTCCCAAGTTTCCCGCGTCGACGATGCTTACGCTGAGAATTCTTCTCGGTACTAAGCGCCGCTTCGTCTCCTGCTGCTGATGTTGCCTCCTTTCCAGCTTCAGATGCTGCTACTGCAGTATTTGCATCACACAACAAACTTTTCGACTTCTTGTTTTTGCCAACCGTACGGTCATACTCCTCGAACCGAGTGTTGATCGATTTCTTGCGCGTAGACTTCCGCACAGGTGCAGGCGGTTCAGAAGGGCTCGACTTCGGTGACTGTGATTTCTTCGGCTTCGACTGGCTGCGCGTAACACGAGGTGAACCTGCATTTTGATCTGAACTCCGCGGGCTCGCTTTGTTGGCATTCCGATAGCAGTGACCTCTGCCCTTACCAGGAACAAAGGCTTTACTAGCGGCGGCCGCCCGGGCCTGTTCTGCTAGCTTCTGAAAATAAGTACGACAGTCATACTGGGGCTTGCCACCAAATGCACGATGTGACATTGGTCCGCTAACATTTGATTTGGCTGCAAACTTCTTCCAACATGAGCGGAAATTCGGCGCCGATGACGGACTGCTTGCCGCTCCTGACGAGGTTGCAGATTGATCTGCAGTAGACGAATGGAGTTCCTCGGCATTCCGAGTCAGACGCTTTCGTGGTGGAAGAGCTATGCCGGACGATCGGGAAGCTGGAGTACTGGAACTCCAGATGTCGTCACTTGTCGAAGACTTACCGTCGTCAGCACCTTGAGACGTATCTGTAGTCACTCGAGACGCAGGCCACGCCGCTGGCTGATCTGCAGTAATGGCAGGAACTGTCTGTTCTTGAATGCCACTGTTCTCACCGGCTGGGTGACAGCCACTTTCTCCGTCAAGTGAAGGTGTCCTGCTAGTCTCGGTTGACGCAGCACGAGCAACTGAATCACCCGTGCAGACCCCCGACTCGGCAGCACTGCTCCCGCGGCTCGTCGTCTCCCGCCGTGTCACAAGAGACAAAGGCATGTCGGCGTCGGAAATGCACACCGGATCGACGACGGTGCTTTCCCAGGTCTTGCGAACGCTCGAAGACAGAGATGTTAGTTGTAGGTTCACATCGGGCGAACATCGCGACGATCGAATGGTTCTCCCTTCGATTTTAGCACCCGTATCACCTTCACTTGACGAGCTGCCGAGGCTGGAGGTATTGCGAGACCCGCCACTGTGTGCAGACCATCCACTACTGGATGCTTCGCATTCGGCGTTCGGCGACGGAAAGAGGCTGGTAAGTGGTGGCTGCAGTGGCGGAGGCAAGAAATTCGGTGGCAGCACCGGCGGAAACAAAGAACTGGCAGTCGGATGCATGAAAGGTGGGAAGATGAGCGGTGATGCAGAGTTGAATAAGAACGGCAAGTGCTCCAAGTTGAACCCCGGCAAACCGGTAGTGGAGAAGCTCGGTGTGCCGAAGCCTCTACTCGATCGGCTGCTGTCCGGATGTAATCCGGGCAACTTTCCCGACACGCCGGGGCTGTGAGCTGACGCCGGGCTATGTCTGCCATGGTCGTGCATCACAATGGAACCTCCGGTCTTTGAATGGCCGTGCTGGTCGCCCGACGAAAGTCTCTGTGTTTTCTCTTCGGTCGGCGTATCTCGGCTTCCTGGGTTCATATCTGCAGGAAATATTCTGCGGAAATATCCGATGACACTAAGCAGTGCAAGTGTGTGACCAACTGGTCCTTGATCATCACTGCACCAATAGCAAAATACTGTAGTTCCACGACTGTTCGTCTCTTCCTCATGTCATTGTGCTCCTAAAACACAAAACATTAGGGTCGTTAACAACTGACAAAAATCAACAATTAACAGTTAATTTCGACTGAAAACAACTATCACAAATCGATCACGAAATTATTTTTCATTAATTGGTTAACTAACATCTCTCACAACAACACAATTAGCGAGTATTTTTGACGCAGTCTCTTAATCACCAGCTAAACGGCTTTCATGGAAAAAGATGACCATTGTTTATTGACATTTGATTGATACTGTTTATTATCCAGCTGAGTTGAGGAGTCATTCACGTCAATGTTTTCTTAGTGATGTGACCTTATATGAAATTTAACGAATAAAACTTTTCATCTCATGTGGTTAATTGTTAATCTGCCCACCTCATGTGCATACCTCTTACTGAGAGAATAAGAAAAAGACCTAAGGGCTGAGGACAGAGACTTGATAATTAGTCTTTGAGGACTCATACTGGACTTTCCTCAAGAACTTGACAATATTTATTCACAATGGACTAAATATAAGAGGCATATATTGGGGGATAATGTCAAGCAGTACAGTAGTTTCAATTGTATCAGGTATCGTCAGAGATTTGCCGTCACAAATGCACAGAACTGCCAATGGTACCGGTACAGCATTAGGCAACTTCAGACCATACTGCACCTGCCAGCTTTATAAACAATGTATGTGGTCTGCCCAAGGGTAAAGTATGGCACCAAGGTTTGAAAAAGTTTGGCCTGAACGGTCAAGTAATGAAAGGGTTAAGAGTCATTGACTGAATGCATTTATGCACTTCTATTTAGCAGCCTTGCTTCACAACTGTTTTTTTTCTGGTCAGGCCAAAAAGAAACTCCACAAAAAGTGTGTGTGATGAGACTCTACAACCCACTGACTTTGTACATGTTGCCATTTTCCATTTTACAGATTGTTCAATACATCAGATTGTTCAATACATCTCTGCAAACTCTACAAAT
>Ga0066192_1000195_pt1 | contig 11406 bp, 11 predicted proteins | sample WorMetvacBELIZE1_FD_58707 | JGI IMG/M metagenome (GOLD analysis project Ga0066192, IMG submission 58707) | Marine gutless worms symbiont microbial communities from Max Planck institute for Marine Microbiology, Germany - Olavius vacuus BELIZE.1... | ecosystem: Host-associated > Annelida >... | reverse complement strand
AGGATGCGTGCGTGCTCACGTGCTTACTTACTACATTTCCTGGCCGCTCAGTGCACTCACTTTTTTCACTGTAGCATACAACAGTCTGCCGAAGTTCGGTTGAACGTTCGGCACTCGTTGGGTGAGCCTGCCCAAACCTTCGGCTTCGGCCAAATGTTATAGTCTGCCATTCGGCCCATCTCTAATTAAGAGATGTGTAGAAATTCTGCTGCACTGCATTCAAGCATTTATGATGTTATTAGTAACGTTGTTCACTGGCTCAGTCACTAATGCCTGAGTAGATTTTGTGATTCATTGCACTGTTGCAAAAAATTGTTTATATTTTTTACAAATTGTGTACATACTTACTGTATGACATGTAATGATATAGCATGATATTTGAGTATTTAACGTGTGCTAAAAACGTACAGATAGCCAGCACAATGTACGCATGACATCGAAACTGAAATTATTAATAAATGTAAATGTAATAAAAAAAACTGATATTCAGAAGACAGCTTAAAAAAGCATTACAAGGGCTGTTCAGTGGGTGAGGTATCAGAAGTCTATAGTGGGGTTGTAATATAACTGAGGTGTACTTGCATCTGGTCAAATTTAATCTTAGTGTTTGTACAGTGAAGTACACTAATAGTAAGGTTTACTGTCCAGCATGATGGTGTTTTATAGTGGCTGAAATAGCATGTGCTTTCTCGAGGTCCACTGAATTGTTGCAACATAGGAAAAATGAAATAGACAGAACATAATGTCGAAGAATGGATTGCCGAAAGAGAAATATATGTACATGTATATCATTGTGGAACCAAACTGAATACTTAATGAGGAATTGGATAGCAGTATTTGTGTTTTATTGAAGATGTATGGCATGTTTACTCCAAATGCAGGTTTTCTTAACCTACCACATCATACAGTGTCTCTGCGAAGTTGCTGCCAGATAGATCAGTGCCCATGTCTGTCTACGTAGGTGAGGACCTTGCCATATCGACTGTCGATGTATGCATACAACAGCAGACCATGGACCATGTCGTCAACTTGTTCGATTAGTGCAGTCTGAAGGCAGTTTGCAATTACTCTACAACAACTGCAGCAGAAATAACATTAACTCTACGAGTTCTTGCAGCTAATAATCGTTACCAGTTTACACCTCACTGCTGTTTGTTTCAGGAGCACCTAGCTGCCAAGCAGGCACCATATGTGCCCATTGCCAAGAACGGTAGCCGTGTGATTGAAATTGTTCGCCGCATTTGTCTCCTGCAGCCAGCATATTACGTGTCCACAGCGTCGCTGTCTCAGCTCTTTGTACAGGCCGTGAAAAGTCGCGATCGAGGCAGAGGATTTCCTGGCAAGTTTTTGTTTGTGTTGTCATTTACTCTGATTAGCAGCGTAGTGTAAGAACATTTTTCTTAATACGTGATGATGTTATTTGAGATCTGTCCGCTGATATTCCAGGAGCACCAGAGGCTCGAGCTCAGGAACTGATTGATGCCACAACAAGTGCCATCTTTACACGCATGTCAAATATTCTGACTGCCGATCACCGAGAACTGCTTGCGTTGCTGCTGGCACTTGAACGACTACAGGCCACACACAAACTGACCGACGATGAAATGTCATTGTGGATGGGTGATACGGAGTCAGAGGTGGTACAGTCACATATGCAGACTGTAGATGATGTCGGCCCACACTGGCTGTCAGATGAGGTTGTTTGACCATCTTTTTTATCGCTTATTGTGTTGCTGCATCGCATTACATACATACATATATACGTGACCGTGACCTTGATGGTGGTGGTCTGGCATAGAGATATTACGTTGGTCTCGATCAACGAAGTTAACCTACATCGGGCCCGGTTAGCACAAGGATGGGTGACCATATCCGGGTGCAATTCCCGGTGTGGGACATTTGTCTTGGTATGTAACCAGCCACTCAGCCTGGCCATTCCTTTGTGGGTAGATGCAATGTGTACCAACCAAATGGCAGTGACGTATTGTGGCTGGGGAGTAAAGGCCACTGTGGTTCGTGTGTGAGTAGCAGGTAAAACTGCGTGATCCCCTTGTTGCACACGAACCATATCTGAGCACTTTACAGATGCGGCATGATAAAGCGCTATACAAGTCCACGTTACTTTATTTTACTTTATGTGATTCAGTCTGCGTCCACATGGACACATTGGACCACACTCTGACGCCATTTCTCTCTATCAAGGGCTGCTTCATCCAACTCTTCCAAGGCGAGTGCCGGTCTTCATAGATCTTTCTTGACTGTGCTTTTTCCAGTTTCTCCTTGGCCGACCTGAATCCTGCCAATGTAATGCTTGCTGTGGTATGCACTGGTGGTCCATCCATATCACGCGACCAAGCCAGCGCCATTTTCTTTCTCTATGTATTTTCTCAATCCACTGTTGTCCGGGTCTCACTCTAACTTCTTCATTTGTTACATGCATTTGTTATATAGATACATACATAGGTACAGTAATCTATAGCACATAAAAATTTTACCAGAAGATAGAAGGCAGTTGCTGTATATGATACGGTATGATATTTAATGTGTGCTCGAAAATTGATGCAGTATAGCGAGTGAGCTTAATCTTCACAGAGAGGAAGTGTGAGAACGTTTTACAGCCTTTATTCCAGGACATCCCGGATGGGTTGGTACCTGAAATCCTACATATACCAGTCACTGTTATCAGTCTGTTTACCTTATTATTACTTTTATTTTTTCACTACAAATCATTGCATTTTTCGAAAGCAAACTTTTCACATTTTTCTTGACTATCTCCTTTTATATTGCTTTGACCAGTCATGCACCAAATAAATCTGGGAGGTTTGTAAATAATAATAAATTCATTTAAGGGATTTTTGTTAAATGGAATATTTTAAAATAACATTTTAATGAATGGACAGATAGAGAATTGTGGATGCCCGAGGGATTGAACTTTCGTATATTATGGTGTCACATAGCTAACATATTAACATATTACTACTGAACATATTTCATATGCACGTGCAGTTGTTGAAGTATTGTGTATTCTTGTTTGAATCTCTTTTTTTTATGTGTCATTAGTTATGAATGTGTTAAATTTACTTGACTGGTATTGTCAGGCTTGGGTAAACTGCAGAACACTAGAAGCATCAGTGCCTGCTTTCCGTGGTTTGTGTAAATCTTTTGAAAATCACAGCAGTCTGTGGAAACATTACTTCAGCGTAAGCATTGAGGACGTATATTTCATTCATTTTATGTTGATGTTTTAGCATGTTCACTTCAGAAAGTGTTTTTGACTGTTAAAAACGTATGTGTTCAGACATTGTCAGTGGCAAACCGTCATCCGTTGTTACATGACATCTTTATTGTGATTTAGGCACCATTTACAAGCGTATAGACTTACTTATTTACTTACTTGCCAGAGTTCTGCTGACATTTCTGATTGCTCTTCCTCAGTTTTATTTAAGATTCAGATTTTTTGCTAAGTTTATTATATTGTATTTGGCAACAATTACGCTGTGTAGATACTGCTGAAAGTTTACTGAGTACATGTAGTGTGTTGCAGTGGTTGTGTGCAGCATGCATTGTTTTGATCAAGTTGTTTGATATTTATTAAATATGTAACATGCAGTCAACTGCTTTGCATTCAGGATTCATTTGAGTTGATGAAGAAGGTTCCTGGTCGTTGGGTCAAGCCGCTGACACCGGTGCAGAAATGTCTGCTGTGGAAGGCATGCAAACCACAGCAGGTGCTGTCTCGGCTTATGGCCATTGTTTGCTTGTGTTTGTGAGAGAAAGTAGTTATGTTCTATACCTTCATTAATTTTATACTTTGGTCACAAGTATGTGTATGTGTGAGTATGAATACTTGAACCATCACAAGTCTGAGAACGACTACAACTGCAAGTACTCCAAAATTGTAGTTGTGCAGATACTGAGTAGTTCAGGTCTGAAAAAAAGAAAAAAAACATTTCAAGATAATTAATATAAAGACCTGTACAACACAATCCGTCATAATGCATACAACTGTAAGAACTGTCATGTTCAGGCATGAAGTTCTACTGTATATACATTTGTATTCATTATGCTTGTTCTGTTGTTCACTACAAAACTATTAGATGTTAAAATGCAGTTTTAGACATGCACGTGTCTGCTTGGCATTTGGCAGGTGTACGAGACATGCCGGCCGCTGGTGGTGCATGCTCTTGGTGCAGTTGTTGAAAGACATCAGATGTATGATATGCGAGAAGTCTACAGTCGTTCCAGTTGTTCCGTCCCTGTTGTTCTTTTTCTGCCGTGTTTGCCAGCTGCCAATCAACCACCGGAACTTAGTAGCATGACAGGTCTGCAGTGTTATTTGAACGTGCGATAGTCTCTCATGTGGTTGCATTTTCAATCTGTCGTAATGCATACAGAGTGTGGTATCTACGATATGTTGCATTCATTACATACATATTGTGTTTCACTGGTCAGGCCAACTGTTCCAAAACCCTGTCGGTGAAGTACAGAAGATGGCTAAGGAGGTCGGCATGGAAGGACGAGTACGAACTGTTGCGTTTGGAGTGCGAGATGAGAGTCATCTGACAGAGACTGCACAGACACTGAAGGACTGCATTGAGTCTGGTCACTGGCTGATCATGCAGAATGTTCACCTTGCACGAGGACTCTGGACTGGCAAGCTACTTTACCTGCTCCAGGTATGACAATGCTTGGTCCTCTGTCTGCATGTGGCACAGTTGTGATGACTGGGTAGAAAGTATGTTGGAAAGAGTTGTTTTTAGGTTTTCTGGACATTTTCTCTGATGAAATTTTTAAAATAGAATAAATGAAAAATGCCGATGAAGATTGTTTTGAACAACACCAGTGAATAGGAAGGGACACAGTAATGATGCATGTATGTCAATGGAGATGTGATTATACTAAAATTACTCTTTCATGGCTCATTTGACATTTGGCTCAAGAGTTCCTGCATGTGCTGTTTGTCAGGTGTCAGTGACGTCTGACCATATTGCGTCACTGAGCTTAAGTTATAGCAGTCTTGTGTTTGTCACAGAATATTATTACTTCATCTGATAGCATCATCCATGCAGATTTTCGCCTGTGGATCACTCTGCAGATGGACTATGGCCACAGTCTTCCAGGTTAGTTTTGATTTATTGATTGATTAAGGCAGCTACTGATCAACAAAACTTTATTCGATTAATTGAAACATTAATTCATTAATTTTTGATTAATTCATAATGTAATGCTGACACTATAGTTATGGAATGTCACTTGCACAGTTATCAAACGGCTACAGTACAGTACATGAAATCATAGAGTTTTATCAGTTTTTGTTGAAACTTAATAAAATTTGGTGATGCATGTTGTATTTTTATCCACATTCTGTAAGTTACTGGAAAATGCATTATCGATGTGAACCGATTAATTGATGTATGGATTGACTGACGGAATGACCGACCAACTGACCAACCGATTCGTTTAATCAGTGGATAGGTGGATGGATCAGTCCTAGTGAATTACATTTGTTACTCAGTATAGTGAATTATGCAGTGGCCTCAGCTGCTGTTATCTCTAACTTCTGTGTTTATTAAATATTAAATAACTTTTGATAATACTTCACGAAATTAGTGCTATCATGTGTCGTAAATCCCTTTCATATTGCAGTGGCCGTAGTTTACGTTTACAGCACAGATTATACATGAACCTTTTGTTATTGTGGAACAGTGCTGCATGTGAAAGAGATAGTGTAGGCTTTACTTGTATGAACCCAACCGAAGTTTTATGAAGCGGTGCGGCATGCTTTTAGAATACGGTATGTTTGTTCTCTTTGTAGGGTGTGCACTATTTCTTTCTGTTTACGTGATGTTTTGTGAGCACAAGATTAATTCAGTTCTGTGCATTGCTGTGTGTAATATCTGTGACAGGAATACTGATTGATAAAGTGCTGAAGGTGACATGTGAGACTTCAGAAAGCTTTCATTCCATCCTGCACTGGTCATACTCCGCTGTCAAGAAGCACACAGCAGGACATTCTACAGGAGTTACTCATAGTAGCAATGTGGTAGATACAACTCAGCTTTATTTTTACAGTTGTATGTTGTTCCGCTAGTAAAACAAATTGAAACATATGCATATGTAGTGATGTTTATTTAACTGTCATTTTTCGCATGTTATGGTCAGACATAGCATTCTTATTCTGTTTCATTTTTCAATTGCACACCATGGTCAGTCAAAAATCCAGCAGGCTGCCATTACTGTCCACCAGCCAATACAGGCACAGACCATCAAATTATACTGATAGAGGCACGTGTTCACTGTCCTGAGTTGTTGCTCGACACACAAGTTTTTGATTGAATCCGACTGCTGTAACCAATACCATTATGGCACCAGTTCACAGTTCTGATGATTGTACACTGCTGACTGCTGCTAATAAGATGAAGTTAATCTTGTTGCAGGTTAATGATGCTGAGCTTCGGATGCTGGCCGCTGTGCATTCGCTGCTTGTTTACCAAAGTCTCCACGGCGTATACAGCGACGAATGTCATTGGTCGGTCGCTGACCTTGGCTTTGCTGTCGACCAATTACACGTCATTGGCTGTGACCTGCAGTCAGTCGATGATGCAACGCAAATCGTGACTAATGTGTACACTGCAAAATGCCGTGATAAACGCGACGCCGAGAAGATACGTGCATTCATCTTCCATCTGATCAGCACACGGGCAGCTGGCAGTGATGTACATTTCGACTTTATTATCTCACTACACTGACTGTTATAATCTGTTTTCTTGTCTTGTTGTGTTTTGTAGATTTATTATCTTTTAATTCACCTGTTTAATCCAGTTATGTTGTTCTGTAATTTTCCATTTGCAGTGTAAGTAGTGCTAATACAAAGAATTAGCCATCATAACTGGAGTACTGCTGTTAAGTAGCATGCATGCCATTCAGTGCTAGCCTTTTGTTTTTCGAACATTGCAATATTATAGTGTTGTGTGTATAGTTTTGTAAATGGACATTTGTAAATGGACATTTACAAATGCTGTGGTTACTGTCTGTAGCTAACCATCAGGCGAGGTGCCTGTGAAATATTAATCAGCAAGCTGGTGACAGGCAATGAAGCCGAGTTCCTGCGACAGATCAACACTGTTCCCGAGTCACTTATAGCCAGATTGTGCATTGACAATGAAACTGGGTATAGACTCACTCAGCTGCAAAGTCGGTCAGTTTGATTTCTCTGGTGAACTAAAAGTAGTCATAGGCGGTAATTTTACAGTTTAAGTAGGTCTGCTGAGATTCAATACAATTATTCATGATGCTCATGTGTGTTTTAAAAATGGTCTGCTTAGTTCTTAATATCAGTCTTTTGAGTTTGTGTTTGCAATGTAGTTGTGTCATTTTCTTCTGGCTGTAATAATAAAATTGTATTTGTGGCGTTTTTTAATTTTTTGGCTTGTGCATGCAGTAAACGTGATTGACTGATTAAGCAGTCGATCATTCAGAACAGATTTATGTAGCACCGTAAGTTGCAACCAAAAGTGAGGTATGCAAATCGGAGGCATGTGGATCGGTTGATTGATTGACTTCATTCATCTTGTGATTAGCATTCATTCACTTAAGCATTATGGTTGCTGTTGTACCGTTTTAAAAGAATCACCTTTGATCACTAGCCTTTGCCTATCAACCTATGTTTGATTTGTTTCATTTCAGAAATCTTCTGGCTAATCTCGATTTGATCAGAAGACGGACCAGGCACCGGTCCAGTTCACTGGAGACATCGTGGGAGACTGCTGCATCATTGATCAGTGACATCAGAACAGAACTTGTCAGACACAACCAACCATCTCGTCACACAGTTGGCAGCAAGCCGTCACCACTGCTGGCATTCATTCAGCTTGAAGCTCAGACCCTCTCGCGACAGATCGAAATTGCTTCCACTTTCATAGACGATCTTGAGCAAGTTGTTACTGGCCAGTCAGCAGCAACTCCATTTGCCTGTGACGCGCTGAAAGCCATCGCCACTCGCATAATGCCACAACTTGGTATCGCGAACGCTTGCAATCCTCATCGAGATCTAGCTGAATGGATCAGAGACCTGCAGCAGAGGTTGATGAAGCTGCCGTCGGCAGATGAAGCTGGTTATGTGTTTGAGATGGGTGTCCTCTGTCGTCCAGAAAGTTTTCTGGATGCTGCTGTCCGTCATCTGGCTCGCCAGCAGTTCAGAAGTCTCCATTCGGTGTATCTCACTGCTGATCTCTCAGTACGTACGGCGTTGTGCTGTTAATGTTGTTTTTTTTTTAAATTTGAATCATAAAAATTCAGAGACTTATTAAGTGTAGTTGACAGCTGTTATCAACTGCTATCAGAAGGTCGAAGGTTTCATCTCAAGGAGAATGTCTTCAGCTTTTGGCGGGTAACTGGAAGTTTGGAATTTTGGATGTAGAACGTTAAACCTCTTGTCTGTAGACTATGCTTATTAATAGGCCTACAGATGATTTGCATATTTCAGGAAATGTACATGCTGAAAATAATTGCAAATTCTTGTTATTTTCCAATGTATGCGTGCGATTATAAATTTGAACAGTGAAAAGATGAACAAAGAGTCGGGTCATTTCGTCACCCTAGTGTGGACATCTTACCTTTTTAAATTTGTTGTTTTTATACTGTATGAATAATGGATTGCATGCTGTTTTACTGTGTAATAAATGGATGACGATGATGACAGGCTGCGAGTGACGAGGCGGAGGAGGCGGCTGGAGATGGTTGTGGTTCGGGCAGCCGTGCAGTTAGTATTAGCGGGTTATTGCTGCATAATGCCACGTTGAACGACGGTTCCCGGTTAGTCGTCGCTGCCGGCGAGCACGCCGGCGCCGTGTTGATGCCACCCGTCATGCTGCAGCTCAGCGACAGGACGAAACGACCACCCACATCGGCGACAAACGCGCACCTGTTTTATGGCTGTCCTGTGCGCATGCGTGACGGTGACGTCATCGGCGAGATAAGTCTGCCGTGTGAGGATAGTGCTGCATGCCGCCGGAACGATGTCTATCTTTCGTGCAGCCAGTTGCAGTAACGTCCGTGTTCAGTGAGACGCTTCGCTGCCAATCTGCTGAAGAGCTGTGTTGTGAATTTGAAATTATCTTACTGAGGCCTACAAGGCCGTAACTAGCATTGTGTTTTGAGGTTAAAAACGCCCCCAAATAAAATGTAATGAAAAATAATCACGTAGCCTAGAATTTAACAAGTGAATACACGGTAACATGCAGTACATGCTTCAACTTGTACAGAAACGGTACGACATTTGCCCCCACCAGACGTTCCCTGGGCTCTAAATACACAAAAAAAATGTCGTTGTCTGGATTTGTCGCGTTAATCCCTTAGCCGGATTTGAGGGGCCATTGCACGGCAGAGGTAAGAGTGTAAAGGAAACTGGAAAGGGTTGATTTCAGACAGATTTCATACGGCATTGATAGACAACAGTAACGTTATTGATTTTGCTAAACTTATTTGTAAAATCAACTGTAATGTTTGCTGCTAACATTTATTGTAGGCCTAGATTAGTAGCTATGACACTTTATGCATTCGTATGTCATTAATAAATCTCTCATAGTTGCAGACTTATTCAACTTTTCAAGACGGACGGCCTTGCAACCAATCTACTGCGGCACTGAAGTCCTACACGACTCGGTAATGTGTGCAAGTAAAACGCAAGCAAGACCGGCGTATAAACTACAAAATGTTTACTATCAGTACAGAACAAATGATGATTGAAACTTGCTGATATAATACGTAGCAACAATCGGTAATCAGTCCATAAATTAAACAACAGAAAATGTCTCCTATCTCTACTAACGCATATGCCACGCAATACTCTAGTCACATTGCGACACTGACCAACGTGGATGTCCCTGTGGAGTGACAATTCGGGTGCTCGAGCAAACTGCTGGGTCATACACACGTGAAACTAAAAAATACACACTATAGGCCTGACCTACGACCTTAAAAGGCCCAGTAATAAACTAAGGAATACCCCTACTTAGGAAATGCGTATGAACGCAGTCGCTGCACTGCCGTAGTAAATTAAACGACAACGCAGGACAGGCAAGCCTCGACAAGCCTCGACGTAATAGCCTCATAGGACACGGTTCTGCTCATCTACATCAATTACATTCTTCTGGGTTTTTACCATAATCAGTCGCTTTACTTTATAAGCACGCGCACAAAAATTGCACGGTCCGAACAACGGAAAAAAATTGTTATTGCAATCCGACTCGTTTAAGGGAGTCATTCACAATTAGGCCTACAGCGAACATATTCTTTACAGTTTACACGTCTGGTCAGCATTCAGTCACTAAGGAGATATGTTTGGTATTCACCGGCACTGGCTGTCAGGACGTTCGCTAGTTAATCGGATCTCGTAGAGGACTATCGCCAGAAATATCCGAACAGCGTTAGTGGGAGACCATCATCACAACGCTCTCAATATTTTATCCTGACATTCCATTACCAGCACTAAGATCTCTACCAGGAAATGACAGTCAGACTAACAATGCAGAACAAGCAACAGGAACAGGTCTGCTGGTAGCTGGAATCAGGCTGGCATCGGGCCTGACTAGCAAAACGACGCTGTTGGTGTGGTGTAACTGTACTGTATATAATGTAGTCGATGTTCAAGCATTTTCCGATCACAAAACGCAGGCAAGGTAGCCCGCAGAGTTCAGAAAGAGCGACTACTAGCCTAAATAATATTGTCATTTACGTCAAGTCCACCTACGCCGTACTGACCGGCCACATTTCACTCAAGGTCACAACAGATCACTTGTCTGCTACGAACTTTCTTACTTCTTTCTTACTACTTTACCACGACGCTCTGATACGTCCACAACACCGCCAACCGCTGTGTTGTCTTGGGAATCGATTGTAATCGGCATTCGACAGCATCCGAGAGTCTACTCTATGCTAATTAGTAGGCTTACTGGACATCGCCAATTCACACTAAACAACTTTGAAAAAAGCACCCACGTGTATACACACACATGCACGCACACACACACTAGTGCAGTTGATTGCGAACTGCAATATACATCACATTATCATGAGCTAAACGACAGCACGGCCTCATGTCAACTGCACTAGGCGCGTAGCCAGGATTTTACACTGGGGGAGCCACAAACCGAGTGGGGTAGGGAATGACTAGGGAGTCTGGGGAGCCTCGTGAGCTCCCCAGCGGGGTCCGGGGCTGAGCCCCGGTCGCCAACGCATTTTTTGGCATATTTGAGGTCCACGTAACACAACACTGCTGGTAGACAGAACAGTGTTTAAGTGTTACTTTTATGAATGATGTACGAAGCCCAGAAAGCAACATGTTCATATGAAATGACAAGAAACTCATCAGGAGATGAGATAGCGAACGTGAACTTTCTTTACGAC
>Ga0066192_1000194_pt1 | contig 11413 bp, 12 predicted proteins | sample WorMetvacBELIZE1_FD_58707 | JGI IMG/M metagenome (GOLD analysis project Ga0066192, IMG submission 58707) | Marine gutless worms symbiont microbial communities from Max Planck institute for Marine Microbiology, Germany - Olavius vacuus BELIZE.1... | ecosystem: Host-associated > Annelida >... | reverse complement strand
TTACATTACATAGAAATTATTTAAAGTCGCCTATGGTTAAAAACTGCTAAACGACTGTTGGGAATGTTGGGAGGTAACATGTTCGAGGTTAAACCGACAAAAAGTAATTCTTTCACCAATCACCAACGACCCAAAACTGTTTCAAAAACACCATACTACGCTTGCAGTATGTTCTTCCAAAGTCACTTGCAGCTGTAATTCAATCAATGTTACACTTGCTAAACATGCAAAAAATGTGAAAACAACCTTTCTATCAAACATATGAAATAACATAATAAGCACTTGTGCACCTCTAAACTCCTCTGAAAAACAATGCTATCAAATTAACAACTACGTATCACTGACACACACCATAGTTGAAGACAAGTCGACCGGAGCGTTCCGAGGCAGTGTAACAGCCTAGGTATTCCTGAATGTCCGTGTGCTCGTGGTTGTTAATACGATGACACTTGTTGCCCGTCATCCGTGCAAGGTATGTTATCAGACTCGTCTTACCGACTGATGTCTCCCCTTGCAGCAGCACTGGCAACCGACTGTACAGAACAACACTGAATTAAAACGTGCGTACAAACAGTTTAACTTCAAAGGCACCATACCGCGAATTTAGACAATTTACGTTAAAATTTCACACCCAGTCAATACTGTCAGTAGCAAGTCCATAACTGTAATTCTGTCTTATAATGTATTACTTACTTACATACTAACTTTAACTTGTACAATAAATAAAGTTACATTACAATATAAAACCCTGTACTAAAACATATAAGACAACATACTGGTACTCAGCTGAATGTACATGCATTCTAAGCACTTCCATTTGTCAATGAAAACACAACATACCCGGCTGAAACAATACGGGCAAGATCACGCAAGTTGGCACGGACCGATTCTGTCAAGATATATTCCGATGAATGATCATCAGGAATCGGTTCTGTTCCTCTCGCAATCCAGTAACCTTCCACCAGAATGTAGCGCAAGCCATCCTTTGGCTCCAACAGTGGTCGCTGCAGCAGTGCATTGACGTTGGCAGACTTGGAAAAGATGTGCGATTGAATAAGCCGGTCAACTTCAGGGTACGAGGACCGATTCAGCTGTGTTAGAAAGCTCAAGCAGAAAGCCTACAACCAGAACTGGAGTGAATGGACTGAATACCATGATACACTAGTAGCCACTGATGACTCAAAACAAACCTGTGCCAAAACGGTAGGCATTTTTGAGTACAACAATACTACATACAATGTACAATGAAAGTATCTGCTGTTATAAAGCTTTCTATTTTGAATCAGTCACAAAGTTTACATTACAAACAGAACACAAACACTAATAAATAACACATTTAACAACAGAAAAGCTGTATTTCATTTCAAACGTCAAACCTCATAAATTGACCGATCGGTGCGGCCATAAATATTCCGTGACGCCTGCCGCAAAGCTCGACACAAAGTTCGCAAGCTGTAAATGCATCCAACAAAATATGATCTATTTGAAAACAATACAGACTTCTAATTAAGTCTATAACATTAGACTGCTGAACCACATTTACAACAGCTTACTTTCATATCCATTTTCACACAGAAATATCACTCACAACATGACCTGACACTAGTTTTGGTCCAAATCAGTCAACTCCCCAAGATCGAAAATTGTGATTCCAGTATGCACTTAATTTTTTGTAATAGTTTATTAGCTTCAGACCATGTTACACACGTATCAAACACTTACACTGTTACGTGTTTCAGGTTAACTTTCAAATAAAAGTCACACTCACTATGGGCCAGTCTTCAGTCTTTCACATGGAATTAAGTAAAGTCGCAAAAGCAAAATGCATTTCGGGTAAGTAAAAGTTGCAAGACAGTGATCAAAGTCAGGCAGGACTCACTGCACAGACAACTCAGGTTCACAATTCTGTAAAATGAATTCACTAGAAACAATCTAACAGAGAGACTGACCTGAAATGAGGCCGACGACCAGTACCATCGGCTAGAGATTTGGACGCTCTTTGACGCACATTCTGATAGAAGTCAACAATGCCGTTGATGGGTACTCCACTCAAACTCTGCAAGTATGTCTTCACCAACAGCCGAAGGTCCCCAGAGTCTTCCAGTTCATCAACAAACAACTCCGTAAACCTATAGATCAACCATGTCTGATCACTTTTATTCAGCAACCATTGAAAAAACAAATATATCAGCTAAATTAACACACAAATCCACTGTTAACACACAAATCCACTGCTAAAAAGTCATATTAATAAATTATTAAATAAATAAATGTCATATTCACAGGGACTTGAGCTTAAAATATTCAGATCTAAATGGCAAAAAAAATACAGTCATTTATGTTAATCTTAAGCAACAACCGAAACAACAACCTCAACAAGCAACGAACAATACCTATTTCTGATTCCCAATGGAAGATCTTTCTTGCCGACATCGGTTGCTGGATTCATGCATGCAAATAACCTGAAGTCTGCATGCCGGACTATCGGCAGCACATCACTGTAAACCAGCAGAAACAGCACAACAATAAACATAAGATCAAAATCAGCTAAAAACTGTGCGTCATTGTCAAATATAAAATCTTAATTCAGACAAATATGAAAAACATTCAACTCACTACTAATGCTAATGAAAATGAACCTGTAAAGCCGCAAGGTTAGTACTAACTCACAGACATTGTTAGAGTACGATAACCAGGATAACTGAAAGTAAACCGAGCTTTCCTTGCGATCATGTTCAAAGATCAAATGAGTTTCCTACAATTATGTGTAGAAAACTTTCATCAGATCACGTGAATAAACAAAATGTTACTTAATGCACATCAGCACACAAGAAACTATACAGTGACATCCAAGGTGAAAAAAGCAATGGATGGGAACAATGTACAAAGAGCACAGCAGATTGTGCAGCGACTCACCCTCGGTCGGCAAGTACTATTGATCCACTGGCACTCTCCAGCAGGCCGCTCAGACATTCCAGCGTCTCTGCAGATGCCAAGTTAATCTCATCAAGCAGGACCCAATGTCCCGCCTTCAGAGCTGTCACCAACATACCCTGCACAGACATACTTTCTAGCTGCCATATACCTCTCTCACAGAAAACATCAGTGTCAGAGGAACTATAAGATATCAACAGTGATAAATTCTCACTTTCATATTTATATAATATATTCATTATTCTCTCGTTCTTTAATTTCCTGATGACAACGATGCAGTCGCCATGCAATAACAGCCTAGACTATGCACAACAGACCTCCTAACACTTCTAACTTCTGCCGTATTATCAATCAAAAACCGACCCACCTATCAGACATTATAACATACTACAATGTCTGACATGGTGGTGTAATGGTTAGAACACTGAATTTATGACGTCCACCTCTGGCTGGCCTACTGTCACATAATGACTCCACGTAAGCTGTTTACACCCGTGTACTCTGCAGCTGGAGAAGTAACCATATGGTATGGTATGGTATGGTGTGGTAAATGTGAATTTATTAGTGCATTGTCACAACGTTTCTAATGCGCTGAAGACGCTAGTATCTAGAAAAAAGCCAGGATTTCAGGCCCTGTCTAAAGGACTCATATAAGTCTGATGTCGTAACAGATACATGTCACTGGTGCATCTATAGGCTTAAGAGCTCCATGCAATGGATACAAGCAGCCCACTTATGTACTGCTAGGAACTACATACCATGATGTACCAAGATGTCTATGCATAGCAAAGCTAAATTTTCAAAATTGACCTCTATGCAGTTCAGACATCAATGCAATACCATGCTTCAAACCCTACAAATACTGAGAATAAACAAGAAATGACCTCAATAAACTGGAACGGTGGAGTGGTTTTGATCTGTGAAGATAGTTCTAACAACTGTACAACTCTGCTGCCAAGTGCATCCCACCTTCTGCGCTCGTTAGACTCTGAACATTAAACATAACAAGAACACAGCTATTGATGTGATGTCCACATGGTGCTACACAAGTGGAACTTTCGCTGTTGAGTAAACTCAGTAACCTCTGAAAATATCGGCATATATCAGACAGTCCCAAAAACTGGATTCTGTAATCAGAATTGCATGCTTGAGTCGATCTAAAGTAATCAGAGCTAACTTATCTACATCACAGAGCTGAAAATGGGTGTACTCTATGTAGTTTTTATTCTAATTTCATACTGCTAAAATGTGCTTTATTTATGCTGATGACTGATCATCAATTGTGTTTTATTTCAAATGTTATGTCGTTAATGTCTGTCAATATTTAGTTAATTATACAACAATACTGCACAACCATAATAAGTTGCCACCTGACAAATAAATATGCAGCGTCAGTGCAGCATTCGCGACAGTGAGTCACAGGGGACCAAAGACCAATGATTACAATGCTATTTATGCCAAATGAAACGGCTGGCAGACATAATGCTACTGCAGAACAAACATTTCACATCAGGATAATCAACTTCATAAAAAAGCTTTTCACATAGGCATTAGCCAGTCAGATAGCAGGTCATTTTTGCATAAATTAACAGCCAGTAATATTTACACCCAATGAAGCTACAGCACGAATTCAATTAACTGAACATACAGTTATTTCTGCTAACAGCTGATGTCTGTAACTGACTGGACCAGCATTCCTTACTTAATTGCCAGAAAATGAAATAGTAAATTTACCAGCTGCAAAGACTTTCACGGCAGTTTGCCATGGAGTTTTCATCAATTGAAACAATGCAGTCCATGATTTCCGCTTAAAGCAGATCTAGCAACAACAATTAAATTATCAATAACTTGTAATAACACTAAAACCAGATGCCTAATGAAGTCATCACACTGTACACACAATTATGCAACATAAAAATTTAACTTAACATATAATGCCATAACTAAAATAGAGATAATGCATATAATTATGCTTCTGACAACAACTAAGATGAGAGATCCATTGTGGTATTATGCATTATTAATATTAATAGTAGTAGTAGTAGTAGTAGTATTAGTATCATGAATACCTCGACATTTTCCAAGAACTGCTTGTTGTCTAAATCAGAAAAGGTCTCACGAACAAGCGCCTCAAAGTCTAACTTGAGCGGCTCAATCAGTGCACTCATCTTCACTGGCTTGTAGCTGCAGACATTCATTTTCACTACACAGTTAAGACACCATCTCTGCTGGAATGGATCGCTCATGTGTAAGCATCTCATGCCTGTGTTGTGTTGTTCATGCTTTAGATCTGAATTTTCACTTTCAATTTTCATTAATTTTCACTATACATTTATACAACATTCGAAAACGTTCATGTTTGCTTCGTACTAGTGCATACAGCACATTGGAGGTTTCATGTCTATGTGCTATATAAATTTTCACTGACATTGACATTGAAATTTCGACAACATTAACATTACTACCGCACTTCGTAACGACAGTACTCAGTGACAACATGATAAGGATTCTTTCAGTTACGTTAATGGCAACTGTGTTGTTTACACTAGTATCACAAAATTTTATAATACAAAGGCACAGTAAAACGATGAGAATATAAGAATTTTGTCTACAACACCAGTTCAAAATTTACTGCCATTTGCAAGTACTAGTATCAACTGCAAATCCTTCAGTTACAACTTCTTAAATACGTTATCATACTCTGTAACATTCAAGCTATGTCAACTATATTGCAAAATGGCATATGTCAGTCACACAGAGACAAAACCATTCACCGAAAGCAAAATTTACAAAATGAACCCCTATTAATTGACTATCAGCTTATCATAACAGTAATTATGACGAAAATACAAGATGATGAGTTACCCGCCAAGCAGATCCATACTGTCACTTTGTTGATTCATGTTGATCACATGCAGTGGGTGACCTAATTTGTGGCAAACACAAACACATATTTATAATTATTTACTAACTAACTACACAATTTACGCATTTCTAATCTAATCTAATCTGAGATTTTTATAGTGGCCTTGATAAAAAAACTATTACTAGGTCCACTAGATGAAAAAAACTAAACTATAGGTTTAGTGGCATGTAAAAATACTGACAAACGATGTCAAATAACTATTGTACATACCTAATGACAAAATGAATAAAATAACTAAACAACAACAAAAAATTCAAACATAATGCAAACCATAACATGCACCTACTATCAGTGTTTAATGGCATGTAAAATACTGCAACATACACAAAGCGTCAAATAACTACTGTACATAGACATTGACAAAAAATAAAACAACTAAAAAGCACAAGAAGAACTCAAATCTAAAGCACAGGCATGAGATGCTTACACATGAGCTCTGCTAAGTACTGGACTGCTGCTGTCTTTCCAGTCCCAGTTTCTCCGACCAGCAGTAGCGGCTCGTTGTTGCCAATAGCAACAGCGATGCGTTCCAACATTGATGTTGCTGGACGAGTGAATGCAAACTGAGACGAGGATTGGCGATGTAAACTTGGCTGCGGTGACTGCTGCCTCTGCAGTACAGATCGGCCGACTGACACAACGCCTGCAGCATTGCATGTCGGCGGACTTGGCTGATACTGCGTGCAGTAGTGATCCACCTAAACGCCAATAAGATGCAGGTTTAAGATATGTGAACAGAAGTAGCAGGTATAACCACACACGATGCACATCATGTGTATGGATGGAAACTGATTTTACTGCACTAAAATATCTTGCACCAAAAATCCAGCTATGTCCATGCATTTTGTAACTTCAAGTAAATTTTTTAAAATGCTTGCACACCTCACTGTGGCTGAAGTTGAGACGCTTGCCTATTTCAAACATCATCTGGAAACGTCCGTCTGTAACTGGCAAACATGCACAGAAACAATCGACGGCTTCAACGAATACCAGTTCACTTGTTAACTGAATGCGGCTTCTTGTTGCATGCTGCTCTAGTCGACTGCACCACTTCATCAGATCTCTGTACATCATTCACAGACATTATCATTCATCTTTAGCTTCTCTGAATGACACAGCCAAACATGACGTGATAGGACAGAATGTGACTGTATGATATAATACGATCGGCAAATATGACAAGAGGTCAGCTTATTCTGCCATGCCAATTCTAAACAAAAAAGTAGTAAAACAAGAAAACTAAATCTCGGTGATCTTAAAGCAGTCAGAAAATACATGTAGTCAGTATGATGAGAAAAGTATAAGCAATCTAACAAATAACAGTATATAATTATTGTCAGCTTGGTTTTAATTTGACATTCCACTCCAGATTTGTATGTGATATAACTTAAGTGTACAAAAATCACGACCTCATAAATGTCGGTATTGCACAGGTAACACGTCATACCTTGTGGATATAGGTCGGCCAATGCGATGCAGGTATTTCCTAATGACATTAGCACTGGTAGAGTTATCACCATCAGTGCTTCCATCACCGTTGGTTGTGACATCCGGACACAGAGCACAGTAAATTTCAATCAACTTCGCAACATGCTTCAACAAACTTGGAAACCTCGCAGTCACCACCTGTACATTAATATCATTCACCAACTTACACCATCTTATCTATAATTACAGTGATAATTACACTCCACTGATTGTTATTATTATTATTATTATTAAATCTGAATGTCACGACAATGTTATAGTCTAGCGACTTCAAGGTTGTAAAGTGAACTGAGTCACGCAGCATTGAACGTTCTCTGAAATAGTTAATCTGCGAAGGAGCACGAGAACAGTTCAGTCTTCAGATATACATAACAGACCAAACATTCATTATGCAAATCAGCAGCTTAGTCTCCATTCACTAAAACTGCATCCAATGCACATCAACAGCAGACATGCTTAACCTGTGAAAGTTCGTCTCTTGAAAGTGGTTCAACAATTACAGATGTCCACAGTTTGTCCAGTATATCTGCACTACTGCTGTGCTGTCGATGCCACCCAGAACATGTTGACACAAGCCTGAAACACAGTGATATGCACTATGTTTATCTTTTCAAAATATATCGCACAAACAGACAACAAAACAAGAAAGGCATCGAAGTCAACCTTATGGCAGTATAAAATGTCCATTACTTAGATTGTTGTTGTTGTTCTAGTTTTTGTTGCTGTTGTCAAATTCACCAAAAACCATTAATATTCATATATCAATCAATCAATCAATATTCATTTAATGATAAGCATGTTAAAACACAGGCCAACATATGTATGACACACAATGGAGTAAATGTAACATCGTAACTAAGAAGTCAAAATATCTAGGCCTTACCACATTACCACTACGTACTTCTGCGAGAACTGGTACACATACAAAAAGAATGCACATTGCACAGTTTTGCTTGCCTTCTGGTTGCAAAGATTCTGAAGCTTGGAGCTGCGTGCACTTCACCACCATGGCCAGGCACTGAGAGTGTGCCAGTCTCCAACAGTGGAACAAGAACAGACACAATATCCATTGGAGCATAGTCGAGATCTTCAAGCAGCAGCCAATGACCCTCGGTGACGGCACACAGCAGTGAGCCCGGCTGCCAGACAAACTGACCAGGAATATCAGTACATCTGTATGTACCAATCAGTGCCTAAAAGCAAAGCAGACAGTAAAAAAACAAAATGAAACCCAGTATGAAACATCACACTAAAATACCATCATGAACTTACAAGTACAACAAAGTTGAACACAACGGTATATTATATGTCACTTTGGTGCTGATTTCCTGTGTTCTATAGTGACTATGCATCTACTTTGTACTGTCACCAGCACAGTAACAATTACGACACAGAAGTTTACGTGGCTGCAATCAACTTCAGCAGTCTGAATACAACAGTATGAACAGTAACTTACGGTATCTGTGACTTATGACTGTTGCAAAGCAGCTTTGTATGCATGCTGTACTAACTGAGATATCGGCTCTGCAAAGGTTTCCAGTCACTGAAATGACCTTTAGAAATGATTCCAGGTCAATGGCACTGACACCGTTCAATGAAACACATGACATTCCTACTGGTGTTCTGTACCAAGTACAAATTTATCTTGTAATATTTCTAAGATACAGCCAGAGAGTGCTTAAAATCTCTATTTTCTCATATTGTAATGACCATGACAGATAAATGGACCGACAAAAAGAATCACTTAATACTCAATATATTACAGTGCGAATCCTATATGTTAAAACTATACAAGACATTCCATTTACAGCATCCCTGTACTGCACACAGCCAATACAATTCTGCTGCATTCACAATAAACTCGGTCACCATCAGTGCTAAGAAGAAATACCTTGCTATCCATCTGATCGCCCAGCTGTATTTTCAACAAATGAGGGCTCGAAGTCCGACCAACAGATGCAGCTAGGCACTCAACAAGAGATGTCTTTCCACTACCAACAGGTCCCTCCAGCATCACTGCAGACCCAGCATTCACTGCTAATGCTAGACGTCTGAGATTGCACAGTGTTGATGAAACTGGAATCAACGTGTCGGCTGCCTTCTACAGCAGTCAAAAGAAATCACAGTTTGAGATATATGTGAAAAATGTCATATACAGCATATCTTAGCATCTATTAATATACAGTAAACACATACACACAGTTATTATGTCCACATAAAATGATGAATCGTGGGCCTCGATGCTGGATAATTAATTCTGGATAATTAAGCAAATCTGTTGCTACAGTTACATCACCGCCATCAGCAGCATCATCATTGCGAAGCCTCTGAGACCATAATGAACACCTTCCACTTTGGGCCTAGGTGCGTGTTTGACAATGGGAATATTATGTGTTATGAATATTACGGCTAAGACCAACATGTTGGTAAGGAGGTGAACCTTATTTTCACCAGTTGGCAGCAGGAGTAATCAATTTATGGATTCATGTACGTTTAACAAAACATATAAATCAACAGACATGAAACAATTATTAGCAATAAAGGTATCAAATTGGGGCACTGGGGTGGAGACTGGAAAGGACCATTGGAATGTTGAAATCTGTGCATATTGACAGGGTTACTGTTGTATTATTATGTACAATACATTAGCTGTCATATGGAAAACGAGCTTTCTAGAAGTGGGGAAAGGGCCACATTTTCTAACTGCCTGCAAGTAGCTGTGGAGTCCAGTGAAGAGACAGAACTGCACAACCCCACTGTGCCACTGACTGCAACACATTTGTAAACCTTAGCTCCAGTTGTCTGTATCCTGGGAAGAAGGACGCCACAGACGGAAGTGACATCAGAACTGAGGTCAGCGTGAATAATGCACTGTTTTGTATGCGACAAGTTCTCAACAGAACTGCAATCAGCAACCGCTGGAACTACAGCTGTTAACTGCAGCTCACAGATTCCGTTCATCATAGCATCATATCTACACACAACAGCAGATACATCCGGGAACATGAAAATATTTCACTAAATGAATACTAGTGATACACCAGAATTCAACAACTGGTTTACAGCAGTTTTAGTTAACAACAGCCAGTATCATAATCATACGATGACTGTTTACAAATTAGAGAAAAATGTACAATAAAAAGCAAATAACACTAGATATTACAAATAAATACAACAAATGATATAAAAAGTACAGTGAAATACTATATAATAATAACTGCACAGAATACACAAAACTAAAACAAAAGCGTGAACGCAAGATGTGAATAAGCAATCAGTTTATGGTAAATGCCACAGCTAAAACATCACATTCTTTAACCAAAGGTTCAAATGTGAAGAAGATCATCACACCTGACAGTGAAGTCACACTGCTGAGCAGGTGTGAAGTGTAACTCTTGCAGTTCATACACATTACGTGTGGACATGTGTAAACACCTTGCCAGACAGTGCAGAGCACACCTGCATAGCACAGTCTTCACTCACAATGCCATCAAAACAAACTACTGCTCTTCCTAGCTACAATCCTGTTAGACACCCTTCACTACGTTTAACATCACTGAATAAAACATTAAAAGAGCAGAGTTTAGCATCCCACTTGACAAAAACAGGTCATTTTAGAGACAAGTCTTTCGAGGCAATTGACTGTATTTGCACTGACAACCAAACTCACAACAATCAAGAGAAGACACATGCAAAAAACTAATCACATGCAAAACAAGCTGGTCCTAGTTAACAGAGCTGCTATAACTGCACAATAAACCTAACCACAGTCTGATGTCATGGAAAAACATAACTGTGCTTCAGAGACTAACATGAGGCTACTCATATATATCATACAAAACCCGCCGTCACATAAAAAATTAAGTAAGTAAATAAGAAAATTTATACAAATTTATACATACCTCAAAACAAACTCACTAAGCACCACAGTCTCAATCAGATAAACGTACATTAACAGACTAACAGATGCACAGAGTGCACACAATTATCCAGAACAAGTAGCTTAGCTATCGCAGAGAGACTGCACTGCAGGGTGGGTTAGTTATGGCCAAAAGTGGAAGACTG
>Ga0066192_1000193_pt1 | contig 11425 bp, 7 predicted proteins | sample WorMetvacBELIZE1_FD_58707 | JGI IMG/M metagenome (GOLD analysis project Ga0066192, IMG submission 58707) | Marine gutless worms symbiont microbial communities from Max Planck institute for Marine Microbiology, Germany - Olavius vacuus BELIZE.1... | ecosystem: Host-associated > Annelida >... | reverse complement strand
TGCAAATCTTTCTTGACCATGCCTCTCCAGTTTGTCCTTGGCCGGCCGGGTCCCCTCTTGTTCGGCATAAGGAACTGCTGTTACTAATCTAAAGTTGATTACTGCATCAATGACGAACTTGTTTTGTAACTTGTGGATGCAGGAAGTTTGCAACATTCTCAGCATCAAAAGAACTCCCGACGACTGTGGAAGAGTCGGTGCTATTCTGGCTGAACAAGTCAACGTCGGCGTTACACACACGTGTCGGCGTCGATGTGCCAGTGAAACAACTTACTGATCTCTCTGAACTTCGTGATGGCATTTTTCTTGCATCAGCTATCAGCTTTTACTGTTCCAATGAGTTACCATTTGAGGGTATCAATTGCAATTTGCTTTTTTCTGTTACTGTATTTAGTGTCGCTCTCTCTATATTTTGTTATGTTTGAGCTGCTGTTCTCTACTGTTTCCACCAGTTTCTGACAAAATAACATTCATATTACATTGTCGGTAAATTTCCACTTCACGAATGCCGTAGTCACTGTAGTTCCCAGCTTCAGATGTTGTTAACGTGCCCAGGTTGACTGCGTGTGTGTGTGTGTGTGTGTGCTTTTTGGTGTTTTATACTTTGTCTACCTTCGTGGTGAATAAACGCTATACATGTTGGCTTATAACTTGTGCTGAGTAATGTTTTGCCAGACTGGCCTGGCTCAGTGTAGGTTTGGCACTAACTAACTTTTTGATTGGTCGACTAACTAATTGATTCGTTATGGAAGTTGCAGATAATGAAATACTGAAGACTGTGCCTTGTTAGCTAGGAATTCATTGTGCACTTGTATTAGAAATGTACCAGCGGATCATTTTTTACACAATTTTATTATTGTAAGGCGCTGTTGAGCTTCGGTTGAGCGGCACCGTAGCAAAATTATGTGATGATGATGACGATGATGATGATGATGTTGCAGCAATATCGCCTTCAGTATCAGACGATGCCAGTAAGGTGTCAAACCTGCAGCGGGTGATGACTTATTGCCAGCAGTGCTTGCCATCTTCTGTTTGCCATCTGTCTCTTATTGACCTGCTGTATTGCACTAGTGAACTACGACAGAACATCGTTGCATTCGTTGTCGATCTTTTTGACTTTCTTGAAACTGTTGTTACATCTGCGTCAGCAGGATCTGGTGGATCAGGCGGTTAGTCTGTTTATCATTGTTAATCCCGTTCACATTTCCATACTGTGCAAAATAGACTCCGTGTATTGCCTGGATGGTTGTCTTCTGGCAACTACACTAGGCTAACTTTGTGACGTGTAGTTGGTTGTGTTTATTTTGTGTATTGTCTAAAGTAACAGCCAAGCAGGAGGCTGGACTCAGGTCATTCCAGCAACACCCTTATCAGATACGGCCTTAGGTGTTATGTAAAACAGTTCGTAGAAAAATAGTTGAAGTCTTTCCTAATGTGTGTTTGCCCATAGGACTGCAGTAACGTCTTGTTTCTTTAGCGCTCAGTCAGACATCAATTTACAGTTTAGCGACCATGTCTAGTACACTGCACTGAAATTGAACAAGATGCAGCCGTATCTCGCTGGTCACGTCACGCAGACTATCGACTGTCGTGAAATGTTGCAATTACTACTGTCGTCGATTGTCACAATTACATAACTGCCTTTCATGTCGCCGGCCAGCCGCCTGTCGAGGACTGGCAGCTATGCACTAATTGACGTGGTCAGTGGGCTGTGCACTTCGTTGAATGCACGCCGCTGAGTGACTATTGCATGGATGGTTGTCGGGAAACAGAAAGAACACTGAGAACGCTGTAAAACACTGAGGTGGCAGTGTTGGTTCGCTGATAGTCATCTGTCGCGGTGGCCATAACAGCACTAGCTTACATTAATATCTCCAATGGATTATTACAGCTCGTAGATGCAGCATAACTTGCTTGTTATCTGTTTTACATTAGCCAGTTAATAAATGGCTGATCTTCATGGCGTGGCTGATTGAGAGAATGAAACTTGCCGAGCTGAGTTGACACTGTTGCTGTGACAGGAGGAGGTCAGATGCGGCCACCCGTAGTCGTACCGTTAATTAGTGAAACAACAAAGCGTAGTTTCACACAGTCATCACCTGCAGTTCATGATGAGCAACATGATCCTACGAGGCCCGTCTCTGCAGTGACAAGGTCGGTGTTGTCTGCTTGTCTATCGTTAATCTGTCCTCTGTGTTATGACGGTGTTGGTTGCAATGCGAGTCGTGAAGGTCTCCCAGCTATTAAACAACACAGTGTAAGTGTGCTTGAAAGGTTTCCCTGTTTTAAGGTATTGGTAACTTAGTTGAACTTCAAGAAGTGGTTGTGTGTGTGTGTGTGTGTGATGTTTGAAGAGTAATTTTGAGTTTTTGCTAGTCTTAGTCACTTGAGCACCTTCATTGACTGTGTTCAAAAGACAATGAAGACATTCTTGTTTGATAACTCTTTTTTTGTGACCATATGTTGTAATTACGTACCGTGTCCTAGAAGCTGTTTTGCTTATGCCACATTAATCTTTACGTTCTAATAATAGTAATAAAAATAATAATGCTTGGAGTCTGATGTGTGCAGTTCAAGGCAACCATTACTACCTCGGAGACAGCAGCAGAACACAGCATCTTCTGGTGTGTAATTTGCATTTAGTTTCTTTCCTATGTTCATTAGTTGTGGCTGTGTTTCTTTGTCACGTCCAGTTGTCATTAGTTTAGTGGCACTAAATGTTGCAGAAGGATGCATGCTGCTGTGCCGTTAAGAAATTGCTAGCTCACTTTAGCTAATGTTTTGTATATTTCTCGACTTGTTACTGTTTTGGTAACATATTGTTTCTGTCACGATTGTCGTGTTAACCCTTGCACTACTGGATTTGTCATGCCAACGGGTTCTGAAAATCAGGCATTGCATCTGTACCAGTCACCATGATTCGGACAGATTTGCAGTCGAGTCTAGTACACTATCAGCATCCAACAACATACTCTATAGTGGGTTTTGTATGTACTGGTAGATGTGCATTTTGTGTGCCTTCGATTTGCACACAGCTTATGGCGCTATATAAATTTGCTTTGATTGACCATACATATGACACCATGTGCTGTAGCAGAAGGGTTACACATGCTAATGTGCTGCTGCTGATGCGGGCTGTATGTGTTGTCTAGGTACTGAGGAAGTGCATCGCCCAATTGAGGCATGGCCGTCAAGACCACAGACACGGTACTGTACTATGGAGTGTGTTTTGAAGTGTGAAATTGTCAGTGGTGCTGGTTGAACACTTAACTAGTTTTTTTTAATTTTGAAAAAGAATGTAAGTTGTGAATATTTTTGCTTTGTAACACTCTGTAACCGTACACAAAATTGAGATTGATGTCTATCAAACAAATTTTTCCTTGGCTTGTGTATGATGGCGCATGAATTTCTCTGCCAGATTTTGGCGGCTATATTCATTGAAACGCAGCGTGATTTGCAACAAATCTGAACTTTTAACCTCCTGAGATAGTGCAGCATTATGCTGTAGGTGTGGTTTGAAGTATTATGTGAGTTTTACTGAAAGTTGACAATCTTTGCAATGGTGAAAGAATTTGCAAAATCGGTCAATATTGATGAAGTTACCGGCATGAGCTAGTGATCCAGAGTTTTGGTATACAGCGTGTTTGTGTGTTCTTGTTATTTGCTTATGTGCCAATGAAAGTACTGTACTCACTGTGCATTTATTGATATTTTGGTTTGAGTGATCAGTTGTGTTGTGTGCAGGATGAATGGAGACGAGACGGAGCCTTCTGCAGCATCTACTAGTCTTTTGTCTAATGTAGAGATCGACGCAAGTCTAGACTTTGACTCCCGTGACGCCCGACTGTCAGCTGCACTGTCGAACTTAGAAGCAGCTAACTTGACGTCACGAACTGATCCGCGACGTCCAATCAGTAATCATGTTGCTGAACCACGATCTGCGTCGGCGATGGCTTCGGTTCCGGCAACCCTAGACTTAGAACCTCTTCAGCCTGCCCGTCTGCGACCTGCCAAGGAGAAGACTAATTCCGATTCCAAACAGCTGGAGTGCGGTGAAGCGGTAGGTAGGCGGCATGCAGACACAGCTGCAGACGATGGAGAGAGGAACGGGAGTGAATGTTCGACGCCAAGTGATAGCTATCAGACTCCTGGTGGCAGTCCACAGCGAGAGGCAGCATCGCTTCCTCAGAGACTGACCTATGACATGACGGCCAGCAGCGGACTTGACCCATCACTCAGCTACGTCGTACGTGGTGAGTCCAGCGAGTTCATCGCTGACAATACCGACTCAAACAAACTGCAGACTAGTAGTACAGGAAAGTTGATACTGCAGAGTGCGTTGAAATCGGGCACTGATGCCGGCGAAAGAACCAGCTTTGCCAGCTTACGTAAGTTGAAGGAAAGAAATTCCGGCTCCTTGGAGTCACCTGTAATTTACGATCAGCGAAGCAGTCCACCAACCACGATGTCAAAGTCTGTGTATGTGGTGCATCCCGCGCAGACGACGTGGATGGAAGCCGCTCGGATTCAGAGAAGTGCTTCAGACCGGCAGGTTTGTCGACCTCTGGCAGAAGTGTCCGATGGTGGGCTCGCACCTTCCCAGATGGCTGGACTGAAGATGCAGCTGGAACAGAAGCGGCGTATGATACAGTCGGGAAAGAGGAAAGTAGAACAGCAACGTAATCAGCAGCAGCAGCAGGTCGGCGAGGAGGCTTTTGTCCAGATGATGCGGAAGAGAGATCGGCAGCCTGTTAGACAGCCTGACGGAAATTTGCTTGTTAAGACTACGTTACCGGCATCGGCAAGCAGTATCAGATCTGCGTCAACTGGAAGGTGTCAGACAGCTGCAGATAGCAGTAGCATTAAGCAGCAGGCTGTGAGCAAGGATGCCACGTTGGTGATGCCATCTAAAGGTGTTACTCAACCAGTGTTATCGGGGGCTGTGTTATCAAAAGCCAGAGACGGTGCCAAAATGGCGAACAATCAAACAGTTACTGGAGTCCCGCCAATCATCGGTCAGGCCGCATCAGCCACAGCACAACCACCCAGTCAGTCAGATGTGGTGGATGCCGGTCTGCAAGATAGCAAGAGTCAAAGTCGTGTGCCACAAGTGCCGCAAGCTACTCCCGACAAGGCTAGTCAGGTCGAGCCGCCGCAGGGTATGTCGTTTGACCGGCTAAGCAACAGTCTGTCGGATTTACAGGCGGAAATATTTCGGCTGACGCAGCAGCAGGACGAAATCAAACATCTGGTAAGTGGTGGTGCAAATGGCACAACTGGACCCGAACATGCGCCGTTCTTTCTCTACCCAACATCTGGCCAGAGTGTTTCGACTGCTCCGAATTCCATACAAACGGCACCAGCTGGATCTGCCATTCCACCTGCTTCCACGCAGCCGCCACAGCCCTATCCACCTCCTTCCGCATATCCGATGGATCCTCGTTTATATGTTCCAGAGTACGGCACGTATCCACCTCACTATTCCCCGCACCATCACCATGTCGCGTCCTCGCTGCCTCCTGTTGGTACCATGTACCCCATGAGCGGCGTTCCTCCGCTGACCCACCGGTATCCTGGCGGAGGACCGTTTGTGTCGCCGTACCCTCATGACCCAATGTCTGGTATGTATCGATCGCCAGGCATGCCGCCTACGGCTGTCAGCGATGTATACCCAATGCAGTGGCCTCCTGGCCAGGCACCACACTCTTACTACATGTCCCCTCCCTACGTTGACCACACTCGCCACGGCATCCCTGGACCTGCAATGGCTTCACATACAGTACCGTCTGTTCCGCCTCATGCTATAAACATGCCAGGTCACAGTAGTCGAGAACCAACTGTCACTGCATCAGTTCCATCTTCGTTACCATCTGCACGAGATGTCCCGACATCACAGCCGACGGCATTCTTCATCAGTACCACATCCGTGTCAGAACATGTAGTCAGTAAACCCAGTGCCATTGAAGCTCAGTCTCCGGTAGCAACAACATCGCCTGCTGCAGCAAGTCTGACCCCTGTGACACAGGCAACGGCATTCTTTGTTGACACTTCGGCAATTTCCGACACTGCCGACACTTCTCCACCATCTCATTCCAGCCCTTCATCTGTGGCGTCTCCGGCGCCGGCTTCCACGCCACAAGCGACAGCTTTCTTCGTCAGCACTTCACCAAGCGACAGCTCACTACAGCCGCCAAGTGACAGCAAACAGCCAAGTTCAGAGGCCAGTCCTGTCACCACAGATCAAAAGAACTCTGATATCCAACGTTCTGTGACCGATGAACAGTCCACAGCAGATACGGCAGCTGCTGCAGTATTGCCACCTCCTGATGTACCTGCCAGTGTTGCTGATACAAAGGTGCCTGTCGTTTTCGTCATTGGACAAGATGAAGAGGTATGCTAGTCTGTCATTCAGTATGTATTGATAGATACATAGATAAGTTTATTTGTATAGCGCTTATAAATTCAATAGAGTCACTAAGTATTTCAGTCGGCATATAGGTAAGATTTCAGAGATTTTGTGATATTCTGAAGGAGTTGAAGGACTGTCCTGGCCGCCGTGGTCTGGGTGGAAGATTGTTCCGCAGTCGAGGACCGGCGGCCAAGAAACTCCCGAGAAACATTCTTGTCATATAAGTTGTATAATGTTGTCTTGCTGCAGTGTGTAATCAGAGCATTGTGACTGTACCATTATGTACCAATAACACTTGACACAAAATGCAACTTGTGTAAACATGTGGCATGAATACGAAACTTTCTCATTGGGTGTTTCAGTTACTCGGATTCATTTGCTTAATCGGATTTGGTTCACACATGTAGAACACATCTAGAACAGTAATTTGTGTTACTTAATAAGTAATAGAGTTCATGGAAAATTGGTTAAAAACGATATGGTAAATGCATAATTGTAGTGCGAGCTGAATCAAGCACAACTGTTTTTTTTTGAATTATTGACAGTTAATTTCACCTCTGTTTTTGTGCATTTACTGTAACTGATTCTCCAGTGCAACTGATCCTCTTAATTGGCAGTTTTTCATTATTTGGTTTGAACTTGCATATTACCATTACGGCAGATTGGTATTTTAAACTATGCACTGTGAACTGAAGATTATAAAATGAAGTTAGCATATCGGCAGTTTGCCTGATATGATAATATAAACTTTAGCCGCATTGGTTGGCTGGCAAGGGTTGCCATTTGACAGGAGAGTGATGTTGAGAGGGCTGTTTTGATGTCAGACAGAAATGTTATTGGCGTGTTGCTGTTGTCAGAGCGTGAAAGCAGAAGCTGCTACGGAGATGGAGAAGCGACGTCAGAAGCTTCATGAGCAACAGATGAAGAGGCGCGAGGAGCAGGAACAGCGACGGCTTGCACTAGAGGCAGAGACGAACCGCAAACGAGAAGCACAGAAGTACGTTGACCAGTGTACTGAGTGTAAAGTCAGAATCAACTACGACCATTTTAATAGTCTTTTTAGGTGAACCTATCTTCCTTCAATTCGTTGACACTGTTGGTTGGGTCCCTTGAGCTGTAAAAACCCGTTCCCCATATGACCTATAATGTGTTTGGTGGGACATTAAACCTCAGTCAACTTGAACTTTATTTTCTTTCATTTCAACTTATATTGACTAAGTTGTCCACACTCGAGAAATGGAGTATGCTATCTTGATTGATTGCATTCGCTTAGCCGGCACTCTAGGTCGCCAGGTAAACCTTTGTAGATTGTTAGAATGATAATTTTTACAGGTCAGATGCCATTCTAAATCCACCTGACACTATCACAGTGCTGAAGTGTTTAAGTTAGAAATGACGAACACAGTTTGTATTTTTTGTTGTACTTTAAATCTTGATACAATACATTTTTGTTTTGAGTGTTATGTTGTATCCGTTTCTCTGCACTGTGCTAAACATTGTGATCATCTGAGAACGCATTGATGTATGAGATGGGAAACTTGTTTGTTGTAGAAGCAAGCAGGAGGACGATGAACGACGGAAGGCGGAAGACAAAGCACGTCGTGATGCCATCTTCGAGAAGTACATAAAGCGCAAGATGGCAGTTGAGGGGAACGTTGAAAACGATGTGGCACCACCTGCTGGGAGCCAGCCAGTCCGATCAACTCCGCCGCTGTCTCATGTAGTGCGACGGAAACAGACACCCGGGCGAACTGCATCAGCGAGGCCCGTGAGCCAACCTCCTGCTTACATGCCAGCTGCTGGAGCATCGGCATCACATGACTCTGATGAGAACCTCACCGATGGATCACAGGCGTCCTGCATCTCGCGCAGTAACTATCATACATCGTTCTCTGTACACGTTTTAATGCTAGTAGGAGCATGACTGATCAGGCTCAAGTTGTACGTTTTAGGTTTTACATTTCGTATGAAATTGAACTGATCATGTAGCATTGATATGGGTAATTGGCATATCCGTACCTGGTACCATGTTCTTTAATTGTTACAAGAACTAGAAACATAAGCCGTAATTTAAATGTCAGGTGAGTATATTTGCTCTGTTGCATGCAGTACATAGTGCACAAGCATACCATGGCTGTTCTCTCTGTTTGCAACACTCATAGTATTGTAACTAAACGACACAGGAATATAGCCACATTATTCTGTTTTTTTTTGTACCAAATTTCCAGCTAAATTGTCGGGTCGCCCTCCCAGAGGGCATTAAATCTAGGTGGGGCACAAAAATTTCAGATGTTTTTAACCAATATTTCACAAATAATACAAAGTAATTACGCTGATAGTTGAACCATATGAAAGCTAATACTGTGCGTGGCCTTCGGGATCTTTTATGTTGATGAAACCGATTGCGTGGGACATTTTTTATCACCAAACCAGACTGCAACGTGTCAGTTTTGTGTTTTTTTTGTTAATTTGAGCTGTGAGATGTAGCATTATAAACAACCCACCAATGCTGTCAGCTTACTGGGTTGTATGTTATTGATGCTATAGGCACTGAGCGTCTGAATTCCTCACCGGATGTCCGAGATACTGTTGCGCAGTTGGCACACGGTGGTCTTACTCACAGACGACCACAAACTCCAGGTGACTGTCATGTCCGTCTGTGTTTTTGCAGTGCGGTCTTGGTTGAATGTCGGAAATTATACCTGAGCTGTAAAAGAATTCACTGCATCAACCGTGCATGTTTCTCTAGCGGTGTCTTTGGAGAAGTATTGCTAACCATCGATGAGTGGCAAAAATGGGCCAGTTTGGGAAAAACACCAGCAGAATATTTTAAACCTTGCTTTCTGTTTTTATGTTTTATGCTCTTGTGTTTTTTGTTTTCTTTTTTTCTATGTTTTGTGCCACTTTTATACGTATATATTCTATGTGTGCATGTGTTACGGATGCATTGTTTGCAATAAACGATAATAGTCATTCGTTTTCTTGAAGATATTAATAATGACGTATTTATCAAACAGTGTGTGTGTGTATGGCGTGTTGAACAGAACGGTCAAGTCATTCTGACGGCACACCTTCGACTGCTTCTGACAACTATGCTGGTTAGTGACTCCTACATTGTTAGAAACTTACAACTTTCTTCATTACTACTAATACTACTACTAATAGATTTATAAAGTGTGATCAGTTGCATAAAACAACAACTTGGAGCACTGTGATGGCACGCTGAACTGTCGTAAGTGGCGATAGTAGATGTCTCTACCTTTCTTGTCCGAAAAGTGTGAGTATCTGTATGAATATGACTACCTTATATGGTATAAGATCTGCCAAAGTTTTCATAGGTCATAAATGCTATAACCAAACAAAGCTATAGCTAGCCTTATTAGCTGGTTCATCATACATACGTAATACATATTCATTTGTTAAGTACAACGCTATCTACAGCTGTTTACGACATAACAGTTATGAAAGTGCGGTGGTGAGTATGTTCGTGCATCAGTCATGTCAGAATGCATCGTCAGACTTGTCATCTGTAGCGTGGTGCAATTATGACGAATGACCTTAATTAGCAGCTTCCTCGCAGCTAATGTTCCATACTGTATGTGCTTCAGTGAATGTGAAAAAAGTGACTAACCCCTTCCTCCCCCCTGTGAGTTTTGTTGATATTTCAGCAATGCGTGCAGATTATTGCATGAAATTTTATGTAACTGTTAAACAATCAGATACACACTTTACTACTAAGTCTCATTGAAATATATGGGAAAATTCTTGCGTATTTGTGCAATAGTGCAAAATTTCATGCAGCAATCTGCATGCATTGCTGAAATATCAACATAAGTCACAAGCGGGTACTTTTTGTGTTCACCTGGTAGTTTCAGTGGTGCAGTCACTTGCTGGCAGAAAAACTGCAGATTTATACTGCAATTTTTTGCCAATAAGTGACTGCACCACTGAAACTAGAAGTAATGTATATAGTTAGTATGGAACATTGGCTGTGAAAATATTGTTGTGGAACAGTACTTGATCACAAAACTAAAGTAGTTGCAGTTGAACCGAATGATCAACCAACAAATGTGGTAAAAAGATTAACATTACTTGCATGAACTGATGTTGTAGTACACAACTTGTGTTATCATGCAACAGTGATATTTAAGTCGTAGCTGACTGCTATGTCACTGTTTTATGTAGGGCCGAAACTGTATGTCAAGCCGACACAGAAATCAAATCGTTCGATCATCATCAATGCAGTTAGTCACTGCTGTCTCGCTGGACATGTTAACAAAGATAAAGTCGACAAAGCGCTGGAAGTATGTCACTGCTACATTCGAATAGTTATTTTAATACTATGTAATTGAGACATTCTTCAGTGCAGGTATAGATTCGTACCATATATGGCACTCTGCAGCTATTGTGCCGTCGCCAGCAATTAGCTACTGAAGGCATTACGTTCATGTTGTCCACGAGAGGAAGAGAGTGCATGCATGCGTGTGTGATCATATGCAAGAAGTTTGTTAACACACTATCTTACAAAGCAGTTGTTGGGCATTTCACCAGATATACAACTTATGTGCAGTTGTGGACAAAAATGAACTGATTAGATTTTGAGGTCAAAAGGTTAAAGGTCAGGCTCACAATGAGACCAGATGAGGTCAAAAAAGCATTTTGGGAATTTTTGTGTTCAAACGTCAGTCACAAACAACCTTTCCAACGAAGGCATACCGGTTGAGTTTGCCATGGAATACCTACTTATTATTAATATTATTATTAATATATAAATTTTCATTCGTCAATATCTGACAGCAACAACAGTTCGCACTAATACGAACACAACACAGTAGAAATGATGGTGAATAATGAAGACAGGCTATGAAAAGGACAAACTACACAGTACACAAAAAACTTAGGACAGTATTGGTTCTGCTTGTTAAGGTCCTACTGCACAACTGATCGTCTATAGACTTAATATATATATACTTTATTTCACCACAGAGATGGTAGCAAAAAACACACATACACAAT
>Ga0066192_1000192_pt1 | contig 11429 bp, 10 predicted proteins | sample WorMetvacBELIZE1_FD_58707 | JGI IMG/M metagenome (GOLD analysis project Ga0066192, IMG submission 58707) | Marine gutless worms symbiont microbial communities from Max Planck institute for Marine Microbiology, Germany - Olavius vacuus BELIZE.1... | ecosystem: Host-associated > Annelida >... | reverse complement strand
GAGTCTAGGTCTTATATGTGCATTTAGCCATTAAACAAACTAGAATAGGCTTTGCAGTATAATAATGCTTCCAGTTCTCGTCGTGCCCACCTAGATTCCGACCACGCCGAGCATTACAATAGGCTCATGTATTTGAAATTGAATACAGACCCCAAACTGAAAACCTGTAGTCAATTCATCATATCTGCAGCCACGCATATGCAGAAAAACATTACACTTACTAATTTTGTTACATACACGAACAGTAGCAGAGTTTAAAGTTAATTTTTAGTTTTGACCTTATGCACCAGTGTTTTCAGTGTTCAAGCACACATTAAACATGTACTCACTGCATCACATCAACCTTCATAATCAACAAACACTGTATACCAGCTCGCTGCTAAAGCAAAGTGTCCGACAGTTCATGGAAAGTACTAGTAAATGCCTCTAATGTAATATCGTAATATTTCTTTCTTTAAATACATTAACTTCACAATTCTGGACAACAAACAGTAAGTCATCTACAAATACAACAGTACAAAATTTCACTTACTACAACAGCAACAACAAAATATACTCCATAAATACAATTATGACAAATCGAACTGGTAAAAATTTAAAATCAATCACCTTACAAGTTTCTATGACTAAACTACAATGTGTGTCTCAAAAAAGTTCACCCTTTTTATTTATTTTTTGATTACTCTTGTCAGATGTTGGCCAATTTTAATATTTGGTAATATTGCAGCTGAGAAAATATGCAACCAAATGAAACATTCCTTTCTTAAACTATCCAGTTTGTGTATGAATAATACTGAATAGAATAACAAGAACGTCAATGTTGTCGTCGTTCATGCAGTTCATGGTCGACCATTGCCACTTCATCTTGCCATCGTGCCAGTTTCTTTCAGCCTTTTCAAAAGTTTGTTCAGTCCCTGCAGTCCCCAACCGTCATTTGGCAATTCATTAATTTTTTTTATTCCGTAACCTTAAAAGACATACAAATTTCTTATCAAAAGTTGACCTTCCTTGCGGAAACACACATCTACACGAAAGTGTTGTCTGCTACCAAGCAACGTGTGTTCGATATCAGAATAAGTAAGTATATTAACCAAAGACGCGGGCATATCATTCATCACATGAAATTAATGACACTTATGATTCAGGGACTGAAGAAAACAACTTCTACGACAGTATCATCATCGCAAAAACTGTCTAAAATGCGACAATATAATTTTTACGTTATAGAATTGAGAGAAAAATGGGTGTCATTTTACAATGTATACTAGCAATGCACAACGAACAAAATGTCAAAACTGCCAAGTGTCAGTCTGTTCCAAATTTTGTCAGCCATGTTTCTGCCAAATATCATTATATTGAACTGGTTCACAGTTGGGAAAGTTATCACAAAAATAAAAGGCTAAACTTTATTGGGACACTGTGCAGACGGTTTTCGATGACAAACTGTCGATCACTATGCCTCTACCAGAAAAGTGCATTTGGTCTCGCTGTCACCTAGACCTCTGACCTATAGAGCACATAATCTCATCAGTTCATCTTAGTCCCAACAGTTGCTAATTTGCTAATAATTAGTTTATAAGATACCACGTTCAGAAGCTTTTAGTATATGATTACACATTCACAGGCAGGCCGATAACAGAATGCTGTTAGCAGTTAATCACCGGCAAGGGCATATAAATTCAGTGAGACAAATGTTTAACGTGACAGCTAGTAAACAGCCCATAACAGCACCATTGCAGCCTTCAACAATAAATGATTAATCCTCTAGTTTACTACAGTGAACTGCATGTCAGCAGCATCAGACAGCTGTAACTCCGATGCTGCAAAGTTGAAGATGAATTGCAAAAGATGTAAGAAGTCACAAAAAGAAACACGCCGGCCGAAACTAGCGGTAAACGTAATACACAAAATCACTCGCACCATCGGAAAATATTTAACTCGCATTTCGCAGCTGCAGATAAAACCACCAGTCGACTGGTCAGTGAATACATCAACTCATCAAGTCACATCACTGTACAAGCCTACTGACACACAGTGGTTTTCATCACAGGATGGCCATGTTCCAGTCCCCATCAAATTTCCCAATTTTTCCAGATAGTTTGAGCTATGCATACGGACAGCAAGGCATTACTGATATAAATACATCATTTCTAACCGACATAGTTATATGGTATACACATTGTAAGTACGACAGCTATATTCCTAAGTGAATCATGACACAATCTACATGTCTTTGAGCTTGGTCGACTGGTTGAGCAAGGTTTAACGACCCACTAAACACATTACAGGTCATATCGGGGATGGGTTTTTACGGATCAAATGACCCACAGTATCAAAGCACTGTAGAAAGACAGGTCCTAAGGAGAAGGCTTCAGCCCCATCAGGTCCAATGCACCGTGCTCACAATAATACAACACATATGCAGTATGAAACAAAAACACAAAAACATACACACAGATAAACACAAATAAATCTATACACGGTGAAATGGGCCCAGTGTAACAAAATCCAATCCAGAGAACTGTAAGAACTGCTCATCTAAGTATGCATTTGAGCTAAAATTACTGTTAGTTCTGCTTATTTTCTGTCTTATTATACACAGTAACACACCACAGGAAAGGACAACTGTTCCGTGACCATTTTCAGATTCCCTTAGTATTCCACGTTTTCCAGGTGGGTGTGGCCATCCTGTACCTGCAGTCCACAGCTACAAAATGATACTAACACGAAGCTCAGCTGATACAGACACAACACTCCAAATTATTCTCAGACGTTATTTATGAAAGGTTCTCATACACAAAATCTACCAACAGATGGCCAAATGCCACACCAAAAATGTACTTATACATCGTCTTTATACAGTTGCGACTAAACTACTAATGCCGACTGTCACTTGACGTCGTTCGGCAAAGATGAATCCTGCTTACACAGCTGACAGGCTGTACTGCAAAAGAACACGAGCAACATGGCTACACACAAATACTGTCATGCGATCAACGGTACTGGCATATTTTCGTTAGTTAACGATACAATTATCAAACTCTCAAATTAACAAATTCACGTACGTAAAAAAGACAGAAATCATGCCATGTACATTGTACAACCCTGTGATCGTTTGCGAACAACACTGATGCAGATTCGGTAACTCCTACGTCCCGGCCATATTATTTCCACAAACAATAGGCAGTGTATACACACTGGTTAATGTATTATGAGTTGTGTCAAGAGTTCAGTAAGTCAGTGTCAACTATCATTATTGGCAATACTGTTCAGATAGATGTTGCCTTGAACATATGCTGCCAGCAAATGACTTATAAACAATAATCACATAATAGATATATCAAGCTTAAAACTCATGCCAGTAAATCATTACTGTGACCGATACAGCTAGAGGTACATGCAAAAAAACACTCTTAACATCTGGTCATTATAATATTATCCTAACAACTAAACATGCAACCGTGCATGAAAACCATTTAGAAATGATGAGACTTTGAATCGACTGATTCTGACAAAATATCACAAACGGATGTAGAATTAGCACACGTGATGATTTACTCAGCTTAAGTTCGCCAGCTGCAATGCAGTTATAACTGCACATGTGTGACGTTATGTTTTGTACAGCAAATTTCAGCGACAGTGTTACTAGAATCTCAGCATGCATAATAATAATAACACTGCAATGAAGCCAATCTAATCAAAAATGTACTTCATAGATTAATAAACAGACATAATCATTCACAGCAATGCAAAATGATGCAGCTAAAAACGAGACAAAAAATACACAAATCTATTTTGTAAACCACACAGCACATTATAAACAGTCTATCTATGAATTACACTGGCAACAACATTAGAGTCTAATCTCGTCCAAATACTAACAAGACAACAAGTAAACTTTGTAATATGTATGCGGCGTCACAAACTCTTCATCTCTAACATGTAAATGTAATGATTACAACTTGTAAAATAAAATTCTTCCAGAGATCATGCACAATACACAGTCTTGTCATCAAGACCTAAGCAGCAAGGCCAATGAAAAGGCCAGCACAATCAAGGCCAAGGCTTTAAAATTTTCCACGGCCAAGGCCGAGACCTTAAAAGTTGAGTCAAAGTTCCTAGTCAAAGTACCAGGACTTTCAGTCCACTATAGGAAAAAATGACTTCGGTATCAGTGAACATCAACATGCCCATTATGACACAAAACTTCACACTAAATGGAACGATCGTGTGTTTTATGGACTGTGAAGTACCCTATAACGTGTATATACTGGTTACAGTTAGTGCAATTAATAAGTCATCTAAAGTCACGGCTCTGTATATAAGTCAAGACTTTTTACTCTTGCCAAAGCCGAAGGTAAAGCCAAGACCTAGCTTGTTCTTGGTGACACTGGAGGTCAAGGACAATAACAATGGTCGCATATTACAGAAAACAGAGACGTACCGACAAATTTGTCATACAAAGGGCAGCAAGATGGCATATATACAGCAGTCAAAAACGCACAGCACGAAGAGCACTCGAGATCATTGATGACACTCTATACACACACGTATAACACAGACGACATATAAGAATCGAACCACACAATAGACAGGCTCTCTGTAGCTAGCGCTGACTAGTAATGAAGAGATGTGTAGTGACACCAGAAGCTGCAGGTTATGTAACTCTAATACTGAATTCGACAACACAGCAACTGCAAGAATAACGATGAGGAGCAGGACTTGCAAAACATTACACATGGCGTCATTAAAAATAGGCTAGCAAAAAACTTCTGATTAGCTGACTCTGCAAGAAGTAGCCACAGATAAATCAGTGAGTTTGGTTAGAGAATTCATAGCAAACCTGTATAGATTGTCATATGTTATTAAAGCAGTTTGCTGTTAAGTAACGCAATATAAAAAAACGTAACTAAAACTGATAATGATTATGATTTTAAGCCTTTCATCACTTCTTGTCACCAAAGCAAACAGGTGGAGTATGTATCAATGGTTTTAGGACATACTGATAGACTACATCATCGACAGTACTATGGAGAATACTACAGTAATGAAACGAATATGTCAGATGGTACACTTGGCATCAACAGAAATGGCAAACATACACAATGTGATAATCTGTATAAGTCTGTAAGTGTAAATGTGCAAAAGTAATGCACCAAATTAACAGAAATTTCACTCAGCGAGTTATCCAATTCCGTTAAAATGACAGCTACATTAATGTGACAAAATTTAGTATCACAAGGACATTTCATCATAAGCAAATTTCCTACGAAGAATGTTAATTACCACGTCATTTCTGTTGCTTCAAGGAACGTTGCCAATAGGGCAATAACTAACCACAGGTCTACACAAGCAATAAAACTAACACAGCTAGCAAAGACAAAACAGTCGATATACACAACAAAATACAGAATAATCCATAAAACTTGAATAAATATTAGTGCTATAGTACAAGCTGGAAACACTTGTTTTGGATTGCACTATCAAGCAAGTAGAGACTAATGCAGTATTTGATGCGACAGTGTTTGCTGTCAAAATACAAAAGTTAATATCACATTCACGACATCCAACAAAGACATGAGCATACGAACCACAACACATATGACCGTCCATGTGTGTGAAAGTAAAAACATTCACGGCAAGATTCAGACTGGTTTGATTCTTGTCATGGCTAAGCACATAAAGTAATGACCAATGACCGACGAGCATTGACCAGCCAGAGGAGCACAGCAGCAACTGTGCCAGAACACAAACCACAATTGACGAGACAGCAAGAGAGATGCAGTCATGCGGCGGACTCACGCACCGACGCTCCATTTGGACTGTCAGTCGACTGTGTGTCACCCGAACACACCAATGCCGAGCAATGACCATAGTCATCATTTACGAATGAGAAGCCGCGGAACTCATCCTGTGTAATGTTGTTGACAATAGCCGAGTCGATCGGTGTTAGCGTCGGCTGCTCTGCAGTGAACTGTCGATCAAAGTTGGATGCATCTGTTCGTGATTTCTGCAAGATATGCAAAACAGTCAGACATAACACATGCTGATAACTAGAGCACGTTTTTACAAATTCTCTTTAACAGCCTTGGGGAATTCCCTACTCACTTAAAAACCACTTTCTCAGAAGTTTGTTGGTGGTCTGATGCACATTTTTGACACAACTTTTGGAAAATAACAGACGCAACTTTTTACAGCAACTTTCAGCACATTTTCACAACAGTTGCATTGATGTTAACTGATTTGATTAATTTGAACAGGATTTTCATCCTACTGTCCTGAAGTGAGCACGCTAACCACACTATTGATTCTTGACCTAAAACAAGTTTATCTATTCATTGTCAACTGAAACTTTTTACCTTTTTTTACTGCTATTTAATAAATAAAATAAATGCAACTTTCAAAGTGCACTTTTGTGCATAGTAGATCAGATTTTCTCTTGTTTTTAGAGCAACAAAAACTTGCTCTGCTGAACTGCCAAATCTTTCAAACACTGTCACTGGCTAAGCGCTACAGTTTAATGACAGTAAAAGTTAACACGTCCATTTATCCAACAAGTCATACACTCCTGCATTATTGCTAACTTCAGACATTCAGGCAAATATCAAAGCCTACAAACGAGTAAACAGGCGTCCAAGCAAAAATTAAACTACATCAGACGATGAATTGCCGAATGTGCAAGAATAAACAAATAAACATATCACACAATTTTTGGCCTGAATGGTGGCGGAATCCGTTTCTCTTCGAGTGCGTTCCAGTCGATCTTGGTGTTGAAGAATGCATGAACAAGTATTGCACGTTCACCTCCGTGCGACTGCACACAGCCGAGTCGCTTTGTTGGATTTTTTGTCATCAACTGCACACAAAATAAACACAACAGTCACACACAAATGTGTATAAAAGACAAAAAACACCTAAACATTACCATAATATCATGTTATAAACACTATCAGTTGAAGCACCAAATTACAGATATACCAGTAAAATAATATCAGAGAGAAATTGAATTTAACATAAACAGCTTGATACAAGCAATGCTACCAATTATTTTTAGTCTGCACACATGACAGTACAAACTACGAACCCCTTTCAGCACAGCCACTGCTTCTTTACTCAGCCAAACGGGGTAAAGAACATCATCGTGTAGGATTGCCTCAAATAACTCATCCTCACTGTCAGCTTCAAATGGCGGCTGTCCGGCCAACATCTCATAGATCAGAACACCAAGTGCCCACCAGTCGACAGCAATGTCATACGGCAACTCCTTCAGAATCTGTATGACAACACAGACAAGACCGCAGACCTGCATAAATAATGTTCGAGATTTACGACTAACAACTCGTGTACCGACATCAGTTACTGTCTGGTCTGGCACCGGCATACTCAGCTAATCCTATCAACCTTGTCACCGACAGTGACCATCACCTTCTCCAATCAGCAGCCGACAGGACATGTGTCGGCACATGTACACATGACTCTTCGCCAACAACAGCTTCACTACTGCCAGTCAGCAGCTGTGGAACAATCTACTGTCTTACTTACGACTGTACATCAGCTACGGCCACATTAACTTACTCCGCGACGCATGAGCAAGAAGATACAATTCAGCTGTACCTTTTTGCAATTCATCGCTGAGTAAGTTAACGTGGCCTAGGAACAATTCAAACAGCAACCGAAAATGTTTCTGTTCGGGACAAACTGACCACAATGCATAGTGACGATTGGCTTTTTTGTGTCTTAGAAACACTCTCACTTACTTACAATGAGCAGATACAAAATACACATTTCTCGTACAAACCCAGAATGTAGTCAGTTAACGCTCACCAGTCTCAACATACAGAAATTACACTGACTGATCAACATGCTGCGGCTAAACCAAAATGCAGCAACAACAATATAGTGTATGTGAGCAATATTAACCTGCACGTTAAACAATTACAGCACATTACACTTTTTGAGATGCAGCATATATAAACGGTGTAGTAATTCAAAATAGCAATACCTCTGGTGCAATGTAATCTGGAGTGCCGCAGAATGTGTCTGTGGTAACTCCTGCCAGCATGCCTTCCTTGCACATGCCGAAATCAGCCAGCTTACAATGTCCATCAGCATCTAACAGGATGTTGTCCAGCTTTAAATCACTGCAACCATGCACGGCATTGATCAACAATCAGACACTGCGGCTTATCAGCTTATCACCAACCGCTAACTCTTAGAAACAGTCATACCAAGTGGTGGGCAAACTACGGTCCACAGCCGCAAATGCCTCATCAGCTTGGTCAATCTGTACAGTTCCAGCCATTCTCAACGGCAGATTACTTACTTACTTATAAATACAGACAGTGAGTGAGTCAGTAATAGTAGTTTCTTTACGGCACATCAGCACAAACAGAGATAAAATAATGTGCTTCACCAGACTACAATAACCATTTTCAATCAACATAAAGTAATATATGTTATTTTTTTCATGTAAGAGTAACTTTTTATTGTTAAACAGATTCAGCTTTTTTGCCTCCACCTTCAAAGAATCCACCATGGAGGCAATATGTCTTCGGATCTGCAATCTGACTGTTGTCCATTAACACTTATGTCGTGTGATGCGATATCTCCGTACAGCAAAACTTCGTTAGCACGGACCGTTGGACTCGCATAACACAGACCCTCAGTTTATGCAATTTTTTTGGCCCGTTCGTCCTTGGTTTTATACAGATATGCCGACGGATAACACAGACTCGGTTAGCATAGACTTTCGGATAACACAGATACCATTCTGGCCCATCGAGTACCAAAGTACACCGGTCAACACAGATGAAGTGACTCCTACCGGTGACATAGCACGTGAGAGGCAGGTTGTTTACTGCATGTCATAACATACAGTGTCACGGATGTCTACAAATAGACATCGTGGTACCAGCACTCTGACTGCTCCACCCGGAGATGTCGGTCCACTAAGTTCACTACGGTGGTGGCCGTACCTGGCTGGCTATGGATGGTGATGGGATGTAATGTTACAGGCTGTTGGTGCATCAGTCATGTACATGTAGGCCTACATGTACTCAGACTTGAGAAGAAAAGTGAACAATAATTTACTTCTAAACAGTAACTGTTGACATTTACATGTGTCGTATGGGTATTGGCATTGCATTTACAGTGTGCATTATAAAATGTACTGTAGTTCTGATTTATTCATTTTTTTGGATAACACGGACCTCGGTAAACACAGACGTCCTTGGGCAGTCCCCAGAAGTCCATGTTAGCTAAGTTTTACTGTACTTGGTGGAGGGATTTTGCTGAAACTTGGCACAAATATCTGACATGTCATTGGGCACTGCTGAAAAAGTTTTCAAGGTCACAAGTCAAAGGTCAAGGTCACAGCGAGATCAAGAAAATTTCGCACCTGTGGTGGTATCTCTGTACTTAGAGGAGGGATTTCAATGCTACTTGCCAAATAAATGCATGATGTGAGTGGGAGTTGCTGAAAAGGTTTTCAACATCTGAGGTCAAAGGTCAGTAATAATATAATATATTAACAGCAATGGATACCGGTAAATGACGCCATGTCGGTGCAGAAACATCAAAGCCAAAGTGACTTCAGCAGCGTAGAAGCGTGTGCGTGGCTCATCGAAGCGGCGTGCATGCTGGATTTGAAACATAAGATCCCCACCATTGATGTACTCCATCACGAAGAACAGCCGATCCTGACACATCGACACAATTGACATTACACAATACACCGTACTGTTTTCATCTGCATTCAAAGAATACTAGTTCTTAATATTTGTCGAGGCAGAGAGTAGTCAGTACCAGCTCAATGAAAACAGTATTTGTTAAACAGCAAGTTTGTATCTTTTCTCACAAAACCGTATGACGGAAAATGTTAAAAGCAGGCAATGTTCCAAAAATGAAAGACATCGTGCACAACCATATTACAATAATCATGCAAATGCATGCGCCAAACACATACATTTTTTGCTACTTTCAAGGTTTATCTTGCCCACGGTAACCTATTGTCTAAAACCTGGCTACTGCTAAAGCGGTATTTCTACAGATGAGATGCCTGCCAGATGCCGAACCAAGAAGATCCAAAAAAGAACATCACAGATCGATGTCACAAATTATGTAAACATTTTAACAACCTTTAGTGCATTCACTTCTTCAGCATTAAGTTTTTCAGATGCACAAAATTAAATTAAATTTAACAAACCAGTATGGAAACTGTGGCTGCAATATTCATTGCCACAGAATAACGACCACTGCCAAAAAAACTGACACTGCAAGTAACTTTGTAAGAAGTGTACATCACTCACGGCAGTCTGAAAGCATGAGTGGAGAGCACACAGGAATGGATGCTTGGCCGACAAAGCCAATATTCTCTTTTCAGTCATGGTACACTCAACATCATCGTCCTGCAGTATGCTATCCTTCTTCAACACTTTCAGTGCATACACTTCTCCAGTTGCCTTGTGTTCAGCTAGCAATACCTAACATTGTCAACAATGACAACAACAATCTCATTATATGGCCTGCATTGCAGGAAAACGATGAACAGCTGACAATAAAGCCATCAAAGAAAACATTCACTGTCTTCACAGTCTGTATAGACATCATTCATCAATCTTCATTTATAACAAATCACTGATTACTTAAATACAGACTATTTACAATTTCCTTACATTTGGCCTGCCTGTAGGCATAACCTCCATTTAATATATAATTAATCTTTTTACCCATTCATTCTCAAACCCTTCCATAACACACAATACCATTGCAACCTGCTGTGCTGCATCACACAGCAAGACTGTTTGCAATATGCTGACGCCGTGTTTCAACACATGGCTTGTTTTTATCATACAGTTCACAAAAGTGATCAAAATGACCAAGTTTCACAAATCAGACTGTATGTGGTCAGTATAATTTGGCTGAATGGTTAAGCATTCATGATGACTATGTCAGTTCACCATGACAGTAACAGATTTACAAAATTTGCCAAACAAATGTTGTGCCATTTGCAACGAAGTATCACATAAACCACTTCAATGATGAATGCTGGGTGCAATGCATACCTTTCCGAAACTGCCTTTTCCAAGAACCTTGATGAAGCTGAAGTTGCTGAGACTGACACGTGCATTACTCTTCACTACAGGCCGTCCATCATCATCAGTTACTGCCGTGTGATGCTCAGCATCTTGCTGTATGATGCCTGCTTCACCTGCTGCTGCTGTCTCCTTACCATCACCTGCTGAGTCAAAGTTACAGCTACGATGTAACTACACTCTCTCAAAGAAAAACATGCCGCCCTATTTGGACGATAATTGTCAAACCTTAACAACCTTAACAGCCAGTTATGTTGGAAAATAGTTCTACTGATGAACTCGAAGAAGAAATGTAGTAAGAGCAACGAACAGCATGTTGCAGCTAGACTGAGAAAA
>Ga0066192_1000191_pt1 | contig 11454 bp, 9 predicted proteins | sample WorMetvacBELIZE1_FD_58707 | JGI IMG/M metagenome (GOLD analysis project Ga0066192, IMG submission 58707) | Marine gutless worms symbiont microbial communities from Max Planck institute for Marine Microbiology, Germany - Olavius vacuus BELIZE.1... | ecosystem: Host-associated > Annelida >... | reverse complement strand
CCATTTGCAGTGGTAAGCTCTGCGGAGGCTTCATTATTTTTGGGCAGTGCTGCCCCTGTGCATGCACTAAAATATTGTATAATGGCCATTTTCCAGCTTATATGGTTTGGCCAGTGGTCCTAGAAACTCTTCAGTGAAGCAGTATGTGCACATATCAGATGCCCAATCACGTGTTAAAGCACAAGCTTTAAATCTGTAAGTTTCAGTTTAGTTCTTATTTTAGTGAGCAACTTAGCTGATGTTACTTACATTGTTTTTAAAACAGTGCAAGTCGAACAACTGGCAGCTTAACAGAGCGAGTCATTTAACTGCGATTGTATGGAATCGGTGGAGTGTTACTGTTTAGGAAGTTTTGGATGACAGCTAACTTGCATGACTGTTATGACATGCATTGTTCTTCATGATTCCTGCTGCTGCTTCTACTCTACTACCACCACTATTTCCTTGTGTTTATTTCTGTCACAGCTGCTGGTACTGATACTGTATTTGATATCAGAACTGATATTGTATTTGATTCACACAGGACGCCACCAAACAGTATGATTCCATTGTCGGCAGTCAGCAGTACACATACCTGTGAATTGACGCCTGGTTTACATCTTCATATACACAACAAATTTATGAACATTCTTGGTCAGTCGTTCAAACCAGTTCCGTCAAGTGGTGAATACTTCTACTTCTATAACTCACCACGTCAGCAGACTATGGTATGTTGCTCCGTTGATAGTTTTCTCTGCGCTGATGTGCTACTTCTGTCTGCTAAAAATTATTCTTTGTAGCATTACTGTTGCCACTTCTAATCGCTAAGTGTACTAGTGTACAAGCCTGCACTTTTGCCTTCTTAGAATAACGGTATGTGTGTGTGTGTTACTGTGAGAGGCAATTTCCCAGTGTCTGCAACACAGTTAATCATAATCATGCTGTTATTCTGCAGTACTTTCATCTGTTTTGTCAAATGTCAGCAAAAACAACATATTAATGTGGATGTTTCTATGTGTTTGGTTGAACGTGCTTGCTTTTTTCGTTTCAGTTTAGGCTTTTTTTCAACTGACCTATTCTGTATGGCCAGATTTTTCAAAGATCTTAAAGGAGAGTTGGTCTTCTTGATGCCCAACTAACAGTGTCCAAGCATTGAGGGCAAAACTGACATTGTAATTGTTGCAGGAAGTGTTTGCATTTGATATTACTTGAGACAGTTAGGTTTATGACAGTTAGCAGCAGGCAATGCCTGTTGAGTGTGACACTAGCACGGGTGTTTAGTAGAATTGTGTTTGTAATTTATGTTGTGTGTTTTAAAGAGTCGCAGCACTGTGGAAGAAGATTTGCTACTAAGTACATCCACCAATGAACCACGTATGTGTTTGAATTTTGTCAGTATTTTAACAAAATTGTAAGTATTCATTTTAATTATATCTGTGTTAGCATTTAATTGAAAGTTAATGAACAGCAGTTTTATACTGTGTTGCTATAAATGTATAGTGTCTCTCTGTCCAACAAATTTACATATATTATTGATAACAGAAATAATAATAATAGTAATAGTAATAGTAGTGGTAGTGCTTATGCATTATTAGACTATGACAATATGTAGGTGTTGTCACCATAAAGTTATTCTAAATGTTAACTCAGTTTACGTGATGAATGGAGAACAGTGCAGTATTGCTGCTGACCCAAGAATATGCATGTATGCTGCTATGGTCTATGCCCACCGTTGCCATTAATAGTTATTTATCTTCTCATTGTACCGTCTGACTGATAATAGATGACTGAGTCACCTAGAACTGTGTTGTGCCGCCCATGCTCAAGGCTGCATATATCACAGTAGCACATAGCTGCTCAGTGCTCGTGTGTAGGAACATTGCAATTCATCCACTGCAACACATTGGATCATATTTGACTGCATGAAACTTCGGTCATATGTGAACTGTAACTGAAGATGATGTCGCGTGTAATAGTATCTTTAGTGTTATTTGTTATTTTGGTCCAGAGCTGTTGTATTATTTTGATTGAGCTTTGACAGCGTCGGTTGTTTGTCTTTCCTTTGCAGACGGCATTCATTGTTGCAAGATATAGGTGGTAGCATAACGATTAACAAGTTACTGTTTTCTTACAACAGATAAGTTATTCAGTGGATACTGTGCAACCGATCTCAGAATACACAGTGTTTCTGTACATATTTGTTTGCTTACATTCTTCAGGTTTACAAACAGTCAGTAAGTTAATCAGTCAGTTAAAACAGAGTTATATTATGTGTCGTAAGTCTCAAGCAGATTGGACGCACTTATAATGGTCGATTGCATCCATTTTTTCTATGGAGAGGAACTGTTTTGTAGAGAGTGCAGGTAGTAACATGCGAGGCAGTTGGTCGTCTAGTGGATCATCTGACACAGCGGCTTCGTCGTCCGAACATAACGCGTTAACGCCGCTGTTTGTGCATCTTGTATGTTCCGTTCGTTTCTCGTCGTCTCTGCTCAGCAGCACTTCCATTCTGCACCTTCCTATGTGTCTCGGTAAATTTGCCGTTTACAGACATCTGTGTTGATGGCAGCTGCATAACATACATTTGCACTGATGTGACACATTGTGTGTGAGATATGATGAATGATATTGCCTGTCTGTGTCTGTCTTTGTGTCAGAATGGCTAAACGTATCATCAGACTTTACTCACAACCTGGTAGTCCTATTATTTTGGTTTCTGCTTTGACAGATTCCACAGCTATAGCAGTGTATAGCTGATGCCCTATGTCTAGGAGCCAGGCTCATCTGCTTTCATCTGGAGACTGTTGTTTTATTCTTATAGTGTTCATGAATCTTCCTCATACTCTGGCTCAGATAGTGTTGTTTTTAGCCGCATATGTGAAATATTTGGCATAATAATGGCTACTTTACCTTACCAAAGATGGCCAGCAGATAGTGTGTCCGTCTCACGTTGAGCTTATATGAAAGTATAGTAATTGCTTTACCTGTAACTGGTAGTGATGGAAGTAGGAGAGTTTCTGTTAATAATATGGCTCTAACAAATCATAAAATTCATTCCGATTGTATGCCTTTGAAACGTGGTGAATGTTGCAGGTGAGCTTCAGGATTGTCTGTCAAAGCTGGTGAAACACGACGTCGATGTTGCCAGGATGCGGATCACCCTGGACATCATCTGTCTCACTCTGCCGCTGCCTGATGACGCTGGTCGTCATTCCTCGTCAAGTGTTGCCGGTGCTAATCGTACCATATCACTGTCCAGCCAGCTCTCGTTCCTTGGCGCTGACGGCGATCTCACTCCCGAGGTTGTCACTCCCTCAAAGGCTGTTACCGCGATCAGCGAGTGAGTTACTTGTGGTATTAGTACTGCTGTTTATAAAGCTATAGAGTTGGGTTTTGTGTTACTGAAAGTAATGCCAGTTTTGTCAGTGGACTGTGTAAGGATTTAATGATTTCGGTAGGATCTAACAACAGTTCTGTGTGTAAGGGTTACTGGTTGGTTACTGGTAGGTCACATGCCAATCTGTTGGTGATTTCAGCAATGGGAGTATCGTTTAATTGACAGATTATGGTTATGATTGATGTGGCAAGGTATTTGCATGCAAATGAAGGTGGAGTTGCAGTTTGCAGATAGTCGTGGTACATAACTGGTTGTAGTGATAACTGCCTTTATTTTTGCACTTATCGCTGGAAAAATGATGTAAGTAGTCGTGAACTTGATAGATGCAAGCATAAGTCTGTGGAGCTGGTTTTCTTTCGTTGCAGATGACAGTAGTCATGAACCCGGCAATAGATGATGCTGTTATTTTTAATCAGTTTGGCAATTACCTTCACGGAACATCGCCAACGTTTTGCCAGTGGCAGTTATACTGTTTGATGACAAAAGCTTGAGATGCATAATTTGCCCATGGTTGTTACGTAGTAGTGCGGTGCCGTGTCCAAGAATCAAACGTGTGAGATCTTAATTGTAAGTCTGTTGCATGGCAGCAGACAACGCCAGTGTCACAGTGATACCAAGTGTCCTGATTAAAACAGATACTTGGATGTGACCAGAACATAAATTTGACATGAATTATGCAAAGTAAAATAGCATTTCAGATTCTAGCTATGTGCTTTGTTTTGTCAAAGTTATAATAAGAGCTGCTGTGATGCTGTAGTATTTCTGTTCATTGTAGTGTCAACATACTGATGCATGCAACCCATTAGAGCTTCTGTACACAGTGCACTCTATAAATTTACTTTGTGATTGTAATTTTCATTCTGAGTAGCCTCTAAGACTGCACATAACTTTATTTATGTCCTTGCAGGCTCTTTAAAGCTGCAGCGTCTAATCCTCTCGGTCGATTGTCGTCGCTGCAGCAGCTTGCAGTGCAGTCTTGTCAGAACCAGGTTAGTGGTGTTTCCTTATTACTGACAATCTATGTTGAATATTGTCATCTGTGGATGCTAAAATGCAAACCTCAGTGTGGTGATATTAATGCGGAATGTAAGACTGCTAGTGAGAACAGTTTGAGTGATAATTGAGTAGTTCGTCGTGACTGATGTCCTAGGCTTTCAGCAGCTGTCACATTATTTTAGATTTTCACTCATTTCACATTAGCAGTAGCACAACTTGTGACACAAAAAATACCGTGCCAGATCAAATTAGAAGTATTTGTTACAGTTGCAGTCGTCTGCTGTTGTTTGATTCTACGTGTAAAGTGTGAGTAATGTCGAGCTTTTTTCCGTTCACATTCAGATATTTGTTTTACTGCTGGTCAGTGATTCAGATGATTCTTGTTATTATGATTACAGTAAAATAAAGCATATACATATATTGTGTGAAATATTATTTTACTCTTGCATAATATACAGCGTCTGACAGCGAATGCCATGCACATTCAAATTGGATGGATGCTGAAGACATTGCTGATGAGGAGTTGAATATATGTATGTCAGTGCATCTGTGTGACAAATACATCTGTCGTTAGATCACTTGGTTACTGCGTGATGAGCTGGTGTCATCGCTACGCTACACTCATCCCATTGACACGGACATCTTGTCGTTGGTCTGCAGTCATGTAAAGAGTTGTCCCGACACCTACACCACGTGTCTCTCCACGCTCATCTCTTTACCTTTTGTCTACGGACTGGATGTCAGCAGACCACACTTCCTTCAGGTAAACTCTTGCAGTATGAAAACTTGCTATGGAGACTTTTGTATTTGCAGGATTTACATTTGCTGTTTGGCTGTTCTGCATCGCACGTTTTTGTATGTTTACTATATGGTCATCTAGACATTGGAATCATACTCCGTTTTGTTTGTCACTTTAGTGCCAGTCACTGCCCATCACAGTCACCGTATGTATTGTTAACGTTTTGATTACCTGCACCAATTTTATCACAGTTCGTCACTCAGTCTGTCTCTTCCAAGTTAAAAACATTGGCATATTTCCCAACCGTACTCTCGAGTGTAGAGGGCTTCACCAATACCTATTGAGACTGCAGCCTTACTGACGACCTTACAGTGAGAGCTGAAGACATTGTTGTACAGATTGAGCTTTAACTATTACTAAGTCGACACAGCCGTCTCTTTTGTCATCTCAACATTGATATCTTTGACGCATTTATTGTTGTTACTGTGTAAAGTGCCTCTGCAGTGTCTTTACGATAGCACCACTCTAATCAGTGCCTTATTACCTTTACCATCTGGGGTGGTAATTTTTAAATCGCCGAGTACTCACTGAGGTCTCCAATGGACCCAATGTGCAAACTCTAATCAGTACATTTGTAATAATTTTAATAAGAATGCTAATTGTTAGTGACATTGGAAAAGGAACTAGCCAAAGTCGTCCAAAAAGTCTGTCCAACTGACGGTGCAGCAGGCATTTTTTTGTTAAGGATTTTACTGTTTTTACTGTCAGTTACTGAGCATATCAAGCTTTGTACTGAAGTCGTATTCAAGTTTCAGATGTTTTGTGGTCCGTTGTTTTTTGTTGTAGGATTTTGAGAAAATGCGAATTGCCAACTGGTACAGATTACACAAGGATGGCGAATTCTACTTTCTATACAGAGATCGCTTTAGTTTCATGCCTAACGATCATGCCACCAAGTTGAATTCTGCTCTTCGCAAGCTTTCAAAGTCTTCCCTGCAAAGATCGGCAAATGTGAAGACCGAATTAACAGATGAGAAAGTTTGTGTGCAGTCTTTGAGCAAGAGTGAAGAAGCAGTTGAGAAGATGGTACGGGAAGAAGAAAATCTGGTGCTGACTAATGGCATAACTGCACAGCATGAAGACAAGATGGTACCAGTGGCTGTCAGTGCAACACCAGAAACTGCTGTCTCTCTACCGAACGACATTCAGATACACGTACAACGTCCAAGCCCAATTCGGGAAGTACCTGGCAACCATCAGAAAATGTTTTCAGTTGGAACAGCAGTTGATTCCAAAGATGGTGAGCAAGAAGTTGCTCTTGACAGTGTACCTCTGAGAAATGCTGCTGAGGTGAATACCGAGGTATTTGGTAAGGAACCGGCTTACACTAAAGAGTCTTCCACAGACAAGGATGAAGTGGCCTCATGTGCATTGGAGAATATGTCTTCAAATATTGTAACAAAAGTTCGCCCGATCAGTGGTCCGGCCACCATCACGTGCACCGAACGGCCTGAGTTTGACTTTGTTCGCAAATCTCGTTCAGTGACGAACAGTTTGGACGAGGACGGAGAACAGGCGGGTTTTGCAATTCGCAGCAGACGAAGCGTTGGTGCTATCTCCTCTATGACACAAGACACGTCAGAGCATCCGGCGAAAGACTCCATACGACGAATTTACAGCACAGTCAGCTTCGATAGGCAGTCGCTGAAGTCACCTGGCTTAGGCTTTGAGATTGATGAAGCAGTGGACTTATCGGCACGTGGTATCTCGGTTCAGACAGCCATGCAGAAGGCAAACTTTTACGGACTGCGTTCAAGACATACTTCTGGCTTAGAAACACCGATGTCAGCACTTGACACCAGTAGTGTTACGAGTACGACGGAAGCAGGTATCCTACTGTTGCAGTAAAATAAGTTGTACAGAATGATATAAAAAAAGTACTTCTTGTCAAACCGTGTGTGTGTGTACTTTAGCACAGTATTTACTGCAATGCCTGTTATGTTGCATGTGATACTGTAGCATTATGTTTAATTATTTTATTATTCCTTTTATTTGTAATTTTCATCAAAAATTGGACGCCATAATTGTTTGCTGAATAGTTGACAATCTTAAGACTTGCAGCATGGTTGTTGGTTGTAGTCTGTGATTTTTAAAAATGTGTTGAAGAATATTTATCAGGTGACAAAACAAAAATACGTATGTCTGCCTAGTTACCGGTGTATTGGGATTTTTTGGCCTGATAGATAAAGGGTTAGTGATAAAACATTTTGAGCAACAGATCTATAATTCATTCCAGGATTGTTACTGTTGGTACTGACAGTAATATATCTGATGGTATGATGTTAGGTTACGAGGGAGATGCTAGTGATGCGGAAGACGATGCTGTGGCATCTGCTGTCTCTACTGGCAGCTGCAACTCCACCAGATTTCCTGAGCTGCAGATGGCATTACTCGACTTCTGGCTGATACTGCGGCAAGAGTTGGACAAAGTGCATGTTTTTTTTCAGACCAGGTTCCTGAATTTTTACAGAGTAATTATAGCCAAGCATGCATATGCTATGACAATTTCATCTGTTTATCTTTGACACTCTGTGTCAAAACAGCTTCGTTTGGTAGGCCTGTCATTTTATCTTGGGAAACACTGTCGCCAAATTTTGGCAGGGTCATCCACACTTAGGTGTTGACTACAGGTGGGTATGAACAAGACATGATTTTTCACTAGCATTTGGCTATATCTGTGAAATAATACAGCTTATGTGCACAAATGTGACAGAACAATAACAGGAAGTTGAATATCTTCAAGCACTGTCTTCACTGATTACCTTGAATGACCTTTAAGGGACATTTCAGCAATAGGAAACCTCTCTGGTGCCAGTATGTCACAGTCAGCATGCCATGTAACTCCGTTAAATGGATGCATGAATTACATGTGAACACTGAACAGAGTGCTGAAAACTTGTGAAAAACATTGTGTCTGCATTGATGGATGTAATTAGCTGTGATGATGCAGACTGGATTTTATGATAACTGCAGCAAAGGAGTTAAAGTCAGTCTAGAATTTACTGTAATGGAGTTAGTAGTCATTTGATTGCATACTTCTAAAAGTTCGCCGTAGTTGCATGATGTTGGTCACATGGTGGCATTTGCAGAGATGACTTCGCAACAACTAACCAACTTTATCGTCAGCACAAGAGCATATATGAGCATGTTATAGACACCATCAACAACAACTGCCACAAGATAAATCAGGTCTGCTTCATGCATTTGACAGTTTCTTTCTATTAATGGCACGATAATGTATACGTACCTGTCTACTTTGATTATTTTTAAGCCTTTACCAATCATAGGCAGCAGAGGCATTATGTATTAGGTGGTCCATCCTGCTCTCCGTTCATCTGTCCATTGCTCATCCATTGTCTGTTAACACTATTTTGCATGACACGATATGTCTTTACTTAATGGAGGGATTCCAATGAAAGTTGCCATAAATATTTATCGTGTGAGTGGGAATTGTAAGTAAGTAAGTAAGAATATTTATAGGGCGCTAATCTAATGGCCTAAACAGTCATGAAAGCGCCTGTTGTAGAGGTTTTCTAGGTCAGAGGTCAAGGTCATGACCAGCCCGAATGCTGCAATGGTGCAGGCTTGCATTTTAATGATGTAGCATGACTGGCATCAAAGGTCACTTGTTTTACATAGTTCACTGTTTTTCCACTTTATTTATGTTTTAGTGTTTTTCTGTTAATTGCAGAAACTGATGCTAGAGGATCTATATGACCGCAAGCATTGCAATTCACTGCTCGTGCCTAAAGCTGATGAGGACGTTCGATGGGTTCAAGAGAAGCAGCCAACCCGTCGGCGCCGAACCACAACTGTCGACTCAGGTCTAACATCACACAACTTCTTGCCCTACTTATACACTTTTTATTTCTGTTAACTACAACTTGTGAAACTTCTTCCAAGCTCATCTAAAGCTTGCCATATGCTGCTGAGTTACCCAGCATCTCTCTACAAGTTCCATACTTCTTTCCCTTTCCATTGTCAGCAAGTACTGTCAGGGCTAGCCACAAATCTTTACTTGTCTCTGTTGTCGGTCGTTATATTCCAGAATGTCATTTTAAAATTTAGACTTAATTAATGCTGTTTTTACTAGTGCTCAAGAATTAATGCGTTTACTTAACATGTTTGTTCGAATGTGTTAACACGTTAAGGAATTAGTTGCGACTAAAAAAATTAATGCCATTAAATTTTTTTTAACGCAGTGCCATAATATGGCAGCATGATGTCGCAACAAAAACGTCCTTTAATTATCAGAATTAGTTTAAGTCTCAGCACTGCAGTTTTTGACTGAAGGATTTATTGTAATTTACAAATGAACGTTTATTTAACGTCAGCTGTCACGGTTAGCTTTGTGAAATTTCACAGCGGCACCAACACACAAATCTCACATTCAGCACTAACGTGCTCGGCCATACAGTTGTTGGTTGACACTTACGTGAAAGATATACACAGACCATATGTGTCTGTTAATAATGCGGTAATGCACGATTAAAAATATTAACGCATGCATTAATGTGATTTTAAAAAATTAATCGCTTACTAGCTTCAGTTTTTACTCAACCATACTTGCCAGTTTAAAGTTCGAAGTTTAGTATTTTTTTTGCTTTGTATGTGTTGTAGATGAGTCTGATTCTGATACAGATATGCCACGAGGCAAGGTTCTGGCAGCTGCGTTGCATCTTGTACCTGGCTACTTCTCATGTGATTGTATGTGGCAAACACACTTTGTTCTGCATCCACGTCTGAAGAGCACTAGCACTTCGGCTCCTCGGTCGTCCATCTCTCCAGGTCATATGTGTGCTTTGTTATGTTTTGTTTAAAAAATTCTGCGATTCATTTATTCAGTGAGTAGTGTGGTAGACTGTAGAAGGCATTTTGCATTGCTGTTTATTGAGTCTGTCCAGTTACGCAAGTGCAGCCCTCCAGTTTTACATCTCAAGACATTTCTGTTGAGATCATTTATTTCATTTTGACACTGAGTTCATAGTTTCATTTGGCAACATATGTAATCTAGAATCTTTTTGTTGGCTGCTTTTGTCAGGAATACAAGCGTTGTTGTCCGTTCTCGACAAGTTCCGGGTTGAAAATAGACGTAACATGTTTGTCATCAAAGAGTCAAAGTCTGGAGCAATATTCTATATCAGGTTTGACGGAATCTTCGGATCTGTTACACTCTATTTAATATGTTAATATGTTGCTGCATTTGTACCAGATAAATCCATCCGCACATCTGCAAGATTTACTGTCATGTTTTAATGATCACAAGTGCTTGGTGCTGTAAGTAAGTAAGTAGAACATTTATAGAGTGCATTATGCAATGCCTCTAATGCTCTACATGCTCTAATGCAATCAGGGGTTAAAGTATAATTTTCAAGGTGGGGGAACTGTTCAGCTCTTTGGGCCCCCAGTTCGTTCCCAGCCCCCTTCCCCGTTCATTTCCTGGGCCCATGTTTCAATATCGGGCTTTCAAATTATCAATGATCAACTTAATGTATTCAGCACGGTTTTTCAATTTTGTCAATTTTCGTAAAAAAAACATTCAACATTGTGAATTTATGATCTTAAAAATGTGAAATTTGAATGACGTATTGACTGCCGGATTATCATAGCGAAGGAAGCTAATTAGCTCGGCCCAGGAAGATAGGTTCAGGCTGTGAAATCCAATAATTTTGCAGCGGAAACGCTCCAGGCTTAAATTTCCAGGCCCCGGAACGGCTTTCCGCTGCGTTCCGGCTTACTTTAACCCGTCAATACAGTGCAAACAAGTATGTCTTGAATGATTGCCTAAAAGTGTCTTTGCTAAGCGACAGACCATTTACGGAGATAGTCTGGCGGCAAGTATGTATGCGACGAGACTCTGTATTGTCATTTGCTGCCTGACGTCTGTTGTGTCAGACTGTTGGAAACAAGTCACGAGATCAAGGCGTTTGGATATTCGTCGTCGGAGAACGAGGATGCTCTCCTGAGTGGTAATTTATCTTGAATTTTAGTGTTAGTGATTTGGCTTCTGTTTAGCATATGTGGGTCATTATGTAACGACCTCCAGACAGTGTGTTCATAAGATACTGTCTTACTTACTTCTGCCTTGTTACTGCTAGTGAATCATATGCCAGTGACCACTCTTGTCCATCCAGCTCTTGTGCTTTTCTTTTTCCTGGTAGTCTTTTTCAGATATTCTTTGGTTGCCCTGTTTTTGTGTGTTTGGCAATATCCATCCTCATCAGCGGCACACGTAAGTACGACCATGGACTGTCACATCTTCTACACGTTGACTTGCACTGGC
>Ga0066192_1000190_pt1 | contig 11484 bp, 14 predicted proteins | sample WorMetvacBELIZE1_FD_58707 | JGI IMG/M metagenome (GOLD analysis project Ga0066192, IMG submission 58707) | Marine gutless worms symbiont microbial communities from Max Planck institute for Marine Microbiology, Germany - Olavius vacuus BELIZE.1... | ecosystem: Host-associated > Annelida >... | reverse complement strand
AGCTGAAAATAAAAACGTCTTCAGTGAACATCTGAAGGAGTCTCTGCTGATGGCCGGGTCAGTATAATCCACAAACAATGGAGTAATTCTGCACTGATCAAAACGGTGCCTTTTCAAGTTTTTATATGCATTCCAATGACATTTATGCATACCTATAATGTTCTCACACTGGTTTACATCCTATCAATATCAGTTCCAACACACTCCTTTGAACTGAATGTTCAACATCTGTCACAAAACTGCCACAAGAATATCAGCTGTGATACTATCGACATCGAGTGAGTTAGCGTTACTGACCTTGAGCTCCCAATGATTGAATTTCCAGCCAGGCGAGTAGTTGTCCCGATAGTCACCGCGGACCCGCAGTCCGCTGTCCTGCAGCCGAGACACGAGGCTCTCACAGCACGCCAACAAACTGGATTTCACTTTGTCATCCAGTTGTGCCGTAATGCCGCACGGAACAAGCACCACCTGAAGTAACCACACGATAACTACACCGTTCATGCATGTTTGCAACTTAATATTAAATTCTTCATACTGCCATTCTGCAATACACTCCAGAGTACGGCAGAGTTTAACTTCCTACTCGACACTGAGTCATTTCAGAGATTAGTTTTTATATGTAATTGACTGCATTGGTACTGACACCTAAATTCACAAAAAACCAAGAAAATATGCACATAAAACAGACAACAATAGCCTCAAAACTAAATACCAGCCATAATAAAGAAGAAAAACAAAAACACACAAAAACCTAAGTCTAAGAGCAATGACCTGTATCTGAGCAATCTTTGGTGGCAGCACAAGACCTTTGTTATCTCCATGTACCATCACTATTATGCCGATGGAACGTGTCGTAATGCCCCACGAGTTCTGATATGCATAGCACAGCTGCCGCGTTTCCGGGTCCTCGAACGAGATGTCAAACATCTTTGAGAAGTTCTGACCAAGGTGATGCGACGTGGCTGCCTGTCAGAATGCACAACAGGCCAATAACTGATCAAATACACGTGCAATCTTGATGACAGTGAACAACAGGAGTGCTAGTGTAATGTGAAGTGCTTAAAAACCAAAGCATCCTAGATTTGAAAATGAAACCTTTTAATGTCATACACTCTCTCATTCAATGGCTCAGACTTTTACAGCAAGTTTGAAATTCTGTGCTAACTAATGTATCATATCATGGGAGTCTAAAGCCTGATACACACTACCTGTGTTCACGGGTGTAAAAATGTCGATCTTGAACATGGGCTGTCAACACGGGCACTTGTCCACACTATCCACGTTCATGGGCCGTGTGCCGTAAACACGGATAGCGTGTAAGCTGTACTGCGCTAGATTTTCATGTCATATATCACCACAGTGATTCTTCTACTGCTCACAGCTACCTGTGGAATGGTGGTACTGTAATGGTTATGACGTCGGAATTGCGATCAATCGGTCACTGGTTTGAGTCCCGAAAAATAATTCCAGAGAGTTTTTCATGCTCAAGTGTCTGTGGCTAAGCAGTGTAAGTTGGTATCAGCCAGAATGGTGAAGCTAGAAGGGTGACCATAGGTCTGGTCTGGTGTCATACTGGCCAATGCTGTGCATCACACACTTCATGTTGCACCAGCCTAACAGCTCAGTGAACTAGGAGAGGGCTATGAGGACTCCGCCAGTTTGCTTATGCCTAGTAGGAGGATGGTACACTACCTTACCTTGCTACTTCCACAGTTTAACTTCAGAAACATAAGGCTATCTGACAAAAGTGCTGCAGTAACACTGAAACAGAAATAATAGCATCTGTACAGCGGCATAAAGTCGTAATATCAGAGGAACTAGCAGCAGGTATGTTGGTGGTTATTACAGGTCTAGCTAAATCAAACCAAAGTGTATTAAGCCCAGATGAAGGCTTGCAGCGATATGAACTATCTCAGCGAGCAAGTTTCGTATGTAGTAATGTACCTGTATGCCTCGGCCTGACATGGCAATGTATGCCTCAACAGTTGTAGTGTAATCACCGCCAGCAAACTTCTCTTTCAGCGTCTTTCTACCTTTCACGACTGGGATGGCCAACAGCTTCTCATAGATGTACTCGTACAGATCAAGGATGTACAGCACCTACACAAACCCACGCACTGCATGAAACTCGGCATTAATTGTCTGTAGTTAATCACTAATCAGATGCATAATAACATTATAACATTTTGAAGATTAACGCGACATGGCTGTGTACCTCGTGTTCAGCTTCAGTGAACGTAGCATGTGCAGAATGTCCTTCTTGCCACAGGAACTCTCTGGTCCGTATAAACGGTTGCGGATGTTTGAACTCCCACCTCTGACAATGAAACACCGTCAAAATCATGCTACGTAATACACAACACTCACTCACTTCTTTACAGTACATCAACATCGGCCCTGTGATTGCCAAAATGATATGCTGCAGTCGTCACACCCTCAATTGTGAACTACTTGCAACAACCTTAACAGTGGATTCTGACAAATACACAGGAAGATCACTGGGGCCCGATTAGCCGTTTGTGGTTCCATATTAGTGGCTTCACTTCTGAGGTAACTGGAGTGCAACAACATAGCTAGTTGTCAGCCACTAGCACTCTATCATGCTGGACAATCTGCCTGGAACTCACTCCCAGACCACTTCTAGTCACAGGACTTGTGCATCAGTAAGTTCATGAAACACAGAGCATATGAAAGACTTTTTGTTTAAATAGACTATTGTCCTTTACTTCACTTCACTAGAGAACACCAGTCTACAGACTGAAATATGTCTGCATGAGGCAGAGCATAGAACGGCAAATACTTCAAAACTTAACAACTCATGGTACAGACAACCCCAGAATACTATTATATGCCAATATATTGTGATAAAACTGACATTCTGCACCATGAACTATGATGAAATATGCAAACAATTTGCAGCATCTAACTTGACTTAAAAAAATTCCTACTAATTTCCAAATAAAATAAAGCCGTCCACTCACCACGACGCTACACCACTGGTTGAGCTTGATCGGCAGGTCGCGATGAGACTGAACCCACTTGGCATATGACGGGTACATCACCGTTTCACTCGTTGGTCGAATGGCTATTGGCTGAGCAAGATCAGTCTGGCCCGACTTAGTCACCCATGCCACCTACAGTTCATTAACACACACACATCCTCCATGGATGCAGAGATCTCAACATTAATACACAATAGCAGAGGTAAGAGAGGTCGATGTAGTACAGAATACATGACGATAAAACAATACTTTCATATCTATCTACAAAAATATGTTGCTGAAGCTACGGTCTTACGGCAGGACAGAAATGTGTACATAATTATATCCGAAAGATGAGAATGATAATAATGATAATAATGGCTCTTCATGGAGACATGATGCGGTCTCCTTCCAGAACATCATGATCACTGAATGAAGCGCCATTGCAGCCACTGACATTTGCTTAACTTCAATATTTATGCCTACAGGCTTTGTGCTGGTGTAACCTAAATCATCATAATAATAATAATAACAAAAAATAACAATAATATGTGTCACAAAACGTGCTATAGGCAGGAAGTTCTGCAGCGGCCGCGTCTGTGAGAGAGATAATCAAGTACGGTACTCTCTCTGCTAGTCGCATGTTTTTTTCCGGTGGCGGTAGAGACTCTTGGTCCCTTGTCAGATGAGGCTCACAGCCTCAATGCAGAAATCGTCAGAAGAGCCACGCTTTGCACAGCCGATCTGCGGGAAACTACGTTCCTGTACCAACGTAAACGTATTTCAGTGGCAATTTAGCATTTCAACGCAGTGTGCCTTGCCAACACATATGCCAACACAGTTTCTGAGTCCGCATCGTAACCACTCCGGACACACATTTCCAGACTTGCTAATTTAAGACCCTGAGAATGAAGTACTGAAGCAAACAAAAGATTAATAATGATAATAGCCAACAGACATGTTTCCAGTAAGTACTAGTACACTCGTACATGGAGTCAAAATTTTCACCTCAGGTGCAAAATCCTGAATGTGTTCCTTCTCTGTCTCAAGAGCATTGCCAGATACGAACATGGGGAAATAGCAGTTCTCAAAGCCGATCTTCTTGATTTCAGCATCAAACCAATCTGATATACGCTCCCAGATGCCGAACGCCCACGGACGCAGTACGTAACACCCGCTGACGTCGTAGTATTCAATCATTTCAGCCTTTGTAATCACCTACATATACAGCCATTATGACAACCGTGATGAAATTCAATTTAAAATCCACATCGTATTTGCCTTGTAATATAATTCACTCATTCAGTATTCTGCTATTAGTAGCAGATTTACGACATTGTTTGTAGACCTCCATCGCTCTTGATCTTCTGCTGTTCTTTTCACTTCCGGATACTTTGCCAATGACGTGAGGTCACTCAGCATATGTAGCTTTCTCCTTCCACGATATGCTTTGCCGTTCATTCTCCCTTCAATAATGTCCCGCTACTAAGCACATGCCCCAACCATCTGTGTTTTCCTCACTTGTAATAAAAATCATCGCAAACATTTATATTATAAGCCCCTTCCCTGTTAGGTAGCAATTCTGTTTCCACACAACCAACGTAACCAATTTACCACGTAAAAGTGGAGGTGAAATACACTCTGTGTCTATACATCTTCTTACTCACCTGAGAGTACCACTCAGAGAAATTTTCCTCCTTCTTTGCTTCTAAACCGAGTCTGTAACAATCAAGCACATCTAAGATGCACGTTAGATGAAACTAAAATGTTTTGCTACAGGTCTGAAATCCACACGACCCCTTTCCAGAATGTAATATCAGCTGATAAATAATGTAAGTAGTTTCAATTCACAACAAATGCATAACTAACCCACGCACAATGATAAACTAAACTAAACCATAAAGTAACTAAGAAAGTTGGTGTCACTACTGTACAATGAATATACTGCTCTTTGCCCTAAAAATAATATAAAATATTAACTCTTTACTATCGCATATCAAAAGTTGCATACAGAAGGTATTCAGTCACTGTGTATTTTAATGCTGCATTGTGTATATAGATTTAACATTTTACTGATATTGTGCTTAATGAAATAAATTATAATAAAATGCAGTTTAATAAAAATACAACAGCAACATCTGTTGGTAAAATTCATTCTTTAGACATATACCAGTAGAAAAGTCGAAGTTTGCATAAGGTGTATCATACGACATTGTTACCGGGTAACTTTTTTGACTTCGCGTGCTCCACTGCCATCTTTGTCAACGTGGGATTCTAGCGCCGGAGACTGCTTAGAAGCACCAGTAGCTGCTTTTCCCTCTTCATTTTGTCGCTCTTTCTCACTCTTAGCACTGCCGTCTGCCTTTCCTCCTTTCTTGTCCTGATCTTGTTTCTTCTTCTGTTCTGCCTTCTTAGCAGGTTCAGGCTGCTTCGCCTTCACGGCCGTGTCTGCTTTCTTGAGCTGCTGAGCAGGAACAAAGTCTTCGCCCGTCAAGTCTTTGTATTGCTTCTTCAATGCCAGCAGGACATTCACTTCAGCCATCACTTCATCCTGTATACACAACAAAACATTCAAAATGCAGCCAAACACTATCAGTGTCTTGTACCAGTGAATTACAGTAATGTCAAAAACCAGTCTACATAGGCTGCAGCTGTCTCAACTGTTTTTGCTGTTTCTTCTATGGACAGGCCCACGATTCGTCTTATTATATATTGGCCCGTTAACAAAAACGTTTAATAATAATAATAATGAAACACTGTTTAGTGGCAGCTCTTCCCGTCTTGCTCTCTGCAGCCTGTAGTAATACTAAAATGCATAATAACAGAACTACGTCCCTTCCGTTCCACAGTGACCATGTGCTTATCATCAACTGGACATGGAATTACATCACACCACATATACATGAATAAATGTCATCTAGTGTCACATTAGTGAAACACGTTGTGCTTAAGACAACCCTATACTGGTTATTATTTGCTGCGCTGACAATAATAATAATAATAACGATAAATAAGACTTGTATCGCGCCATAATTCTATGGCTAGATTCAGAAGCGCCTGGTCACTAGGCTGGGATGATGACACAAAAGTTGCTGTTTAAGTCACAGTTAAAAGCACAGTTAAAGAATGATGTTTTTAGCTGAAGTTTAAATCCAACAACACTGTCAGACAGCCGCACGGCACTTGAAAGAGCATTCCACACGAAAGCTCGCTTTCCGATCTCAGTCAGTGTGGGCGGCACAACGAAGCATGGTGCTGCAGAAATACACAGTCATTGAATGCCTTCTGCATTCCATGTTCATAAACTGCAAACATTATCAACGTGTTGTTGACGAGCTTAAAAAAAACTGCAGAACCATCTCCGTCTGTCAAGCATATCATCTGCTACATTCAATGTGTATATTATTACCTCTGCCAAAGTTATGTAATACCCAGAGTTGTCTGTTACCAAAAGCACATGAAGACTACGGACTGGAGCATCACGAAAATTTCACTAGAACTAAATAAATTTTGTAAGTCATCCGCATCTGAATCACAAATGTCTGAAAACTTCAAATCTTCAACTCTGCCACACCGTTTATTACCACCAGAAATGGCCACACGCCCTTGCCATTGTCTTAGTTGATACTGGAACCTTTCATAACCAGTGCATCCCACAATAAATATGTAAACCATCATTTTCCACGATTTGGTCTCGGTGCAGCTATGCTCTCCGAGTGCTCTTGTTATTAATACTATTACTATTATTAATTATTATTACCTTGGCTGCTCCAGATGCTTTCAGTTCACGCACTTTCTGTCCCTGAGCTTCAATCTGCTCCTTGACAAGCTTAACATCAGCATCCTCTGCAGCTGCTGCAACTGTTTTGGCTGTTTCTTCAGCGGGAGACTTTTCAGCGGCTTTTCCTTTCTTGCTTTGTGCAGCCTGTAGTAATAAGCAAATACTGCACAAATAAACCTACAGCTAAGAAAACTCAAGTAAAAGTAACAATCAAATTAAAAAAAAGAACACGGTGCAGTAGATAAAGCAATGTGACATGTTTGATGTGTAACAAGAATGGGAAGTGGAAGAGACCTCAGCAAGAGTAATAAACTTTCATATCACAACAGCTATAATCACTGAAAGACAGCCAAGATGTGAACAGACAACATACAAATGTTGAAAAAAGATTTGATGACTTACAAGATGAACATCAGACAAGTAATACACCTGGCAAAGGACAGGTCCAGTTGGAGGCAACTGTTGCAAATTCATCATTGGCAGAGACGCAGAAGTTAGAAGGAACGAAAGAAACAGAGAAGTAAAAATACAGACAAACAGACAACAGCCAACAAGCAGGAACCTCTTTTGCTGACAAAGGTTTCTTCTGTGCTGTTTGTGAAGCTTCCTTCACTGCCGCTGGCTTGTGCTTAGATCCAGTGGTTGGCATCTCCTTTGCATGCCCATCAGGGACGTTCAGTAGGATACATGGGCTCTCTCGACCACTGTATCTACTGCACACACACACACACAACAGGGTAACTGTATGAAAGACGACCATAAAATATCCAGAAAAACACGACAGGAAACAATTGACAATCCTGGTCACAAATGTCACATACTGCAGTGACACAGTTTTATTAATAGTGTCAATTCATTCATTAACGTGTTCGTTCTAAACACAATGTAAAAAACAGTGAACTGAAAATATATGGAACAAGACTAACAGACTAACAGAACAGCACTCATAATAGCACAGAATCTACAAGGCAAAGAAATAAAAATAGCACAATAATACAATAAGAAGTACAGTACGACATTGTGAAACTGTTTAAAAACGTTTAACAAAACCAGTAAAATCCGTACTGTTTATGGACCGATAGAGCAATGCATATTTTGCACTACGTTTCATCATGTACAGATGCACAATGTGCATACAGAAATGTTGCACTAGAGAGCTGCACGGTAATGGGGACGGTGGGAATATCACGGTAACTCAACGTCAAGCGTTGTCTTATCTTTGTGTGTGAAAACTCAGCAGCACAAACCTCGGAGGCTGATATGGCGAATCACAGATAAAGAAACCACGTCGCTGCAGTTGAATTATGTCACCTTTCTTCAGCTGACCAAGCTCGGGATCACCAATCATCTTCGTCTCAACCTACATTGATACAATCAATCTATCTACTTCCACTCAATCCCTGCGACAAAATATCCCACTCCTAGGGCTCACATCAACACACACATATTATATAGCACATGTATATTGTATCATATACTAGAAGTCATACTTTCCATGGTATCATTTTTCCATACCACTTCCGGATTTATCCCACAGTCAAATTTGGCCTTATATTTACCAACAAAAAGAACAGCCGCCATACAGTAATTATAAAAAAACTAAATAAGCATGCTGTGATGCTCCACGTTAGTGGGAAATTCACTCATTAATCAGATAGCCAGGAAAATTAATTTCAAAGTTTAATATGAACGCAATGTATTGCCCTGACAGCAGCAAAATACATTTCCAAATTCCACACAAAACCAATACTGTCACATATCATTAGGACATTTCAAGAAACCACTCTGACATACTCTGGAATTGCTGTTGATGTACTGCTTGAAATCTTCATCTTTTCCAAGGATTGGTTTAGTGATGAGATGGTCATACTGGACACAGATGACGGGAATCAACGGTGCTGGATCTACTTCTGCCAACCACGTGATCTTCTGAGTTTTCTTATAATCCTGCAACATGGATGCAAAGTCATCGGTCACATTTAACTCATTTGCTGAAACAATTAAAATGCACTCAGCCAGTTGCTCGGGATCTCAAAAGACATCTGTGTGGAAGTTGTAATGAATTTAAGTGTAGCTGGAGCTTCAAGCCATATGGCCAATGAGATGATTATCAGATTATCAGTCATTGCGTCATAGTAAATTGAGTTAATACTTTGCGTCATTCACGCGTATTCCGCTTGAAAATATAAAATACAGTAAAAATAGAAATTAACATGAATTCAATAAAAATGTTACAATCAATACACACAGTTCACCACTGCCCCTGAAGTTACGACTGTATTAAGAAGTATACAAATGTGTGTATTATTATTACTATTATTATTATTATTACCACTAGCTACAATGAATCAGCAACAAAGATCTCCCATTTACCAACCAAGCCAAACAGGAAAATAATTCTATCTTATAAAATTGCTGACTGATACACAAAATAATGACTACTACGTATGATTGCAGATTTCTGGACATTCAAGGGACGAAGTTAGGATGCAGACAAAATCAGGACGTAACTGACCACATATTTTCCCTAGGACATTCCATAAAGAATTGGGTTTGTCCCAGGTAAAACTGGATGGTTGTTCACCTTACTGTTGATGCAAGAACCTATAGTTGTTGTTGCCATATTTTAACCCTTTGACGTTTTGAAATATTTTCGGGTTCTTCTTACACAGTTAACGTGATGGACTGGATGTAAGTACGTCTGATGTGAAAGAGACTGAAAATGATAAACTTAAAAAGATGTTCCTAGGACGTTGGACATTTTTGCAGCTGAGAAGACAGGTCATAAGACTTGAGTGTTAACCTTGTTGTCAAGGTTCAGTGTTGCTTCAACGGACGAAACTCGGCCATCAGGAGACCTCAACACAAGCACAGACACAGACAATAATATGATCATGATAACACTCATCTGTATTACAACTGGGACTGTTTTCTTGCCAAAGCTGGTCTTCTCCTGGCCTGTAATACCCGTGAAGGATTCCTTCCTGACTGGGGATCTCCAATGACATGGCTTCATTGCATAATCAGTGACACACAACATTAGCCCACGCCCAAGACCGCTGTACCTGGACTGCATTAGTTATGACGATCAAACTTTGCACTGATGACAACTGTTAAATATTAAAATTTATCAACATCACGATACATCAGAAATAAAAATGACAAATGGCTACAAACCTGTCGACGCTCTTAATGACTAAGTTTCCCCAGTTGATGAAAGTGACATTCTCCCCAACGGTAAAGTGATCAGCATCGTCCTTCTCAATCCAAACTTTGCTGCCGTACCACACTGGCTTCATTCCAATCTCAGCATTCTGTCAACCACAGACGTCCTCGTTACTACGCTACGTTGTCACAGGCATCATGCATGCCACAGCATTTCATATCTGCAATGTAGCCTGGTAACAGTTGACCTTAAATATCAAAACTGTTAGAACAGTGGCATGAAGAGGTTGCTTATGTTGTGCATAATTTATGCTAATTATGTGCGATATAAGCAGCCTTCGTGTCAATTCTGGGATTTCTAGAGCTTTTTATTCTTGAGTTAGGAAAGGTACAGGCCAAAAGGACAAAGTACAATCCATGACGTGGCTTCCTATGGGAGAGGCCACATAACAACGCAGCTATCAACGGGACCATTTTCCACATTAACATACAAAAATACTCTAGCCATGAGCATTCATTACACTAACTATAACTGCTGTAGACATCTGGGGACATTTACATGCTTTCTAAAATGTTAAAACTGTAAGTTAAACTTCAGCTTTCTGTGGAACTGTGCCTGCCTGGAAACATTCATCTCAGGTAGCTTGTTCACTCCACAGAAATGTGAAACTAAAGTTCGAGACAGTCATGACCAGTAAACCACAAAGAGTGTTTCTAACCTGTATTATGTGCAATATTTTATGGGAACTTTGCCTGTTAATTATGCTCTTGATTTGAGGAAGCTCAGTTTCCTACAGAAGCTAAGTGCACATCACACTTCAGTAATGAATCTGTTGTTTTTGCTGACTGCTAGGAAGGAGTTTGAACTTTTGTGTAAGAACTACTCAGTGACTCAACCTCGGGCTCATGGACGGTTTCATGCTTGTGTGTGGCAAACATTTGTTTGTCACTTCAGTGGTTTTAGAGAAGTATTTTATTGTATTTTACGTACTCTTTCTGTATATATTGTTCTGATTCTGTCTGTCGTGTTTACACTGTATTGTGTGAATTGAGATTAATAATACAGAATACAAACAGCTAACAGATCTCGAGTGATCAGCACGTTGGTGTACAAACACTGACCTTTGGATGCTTCTGTACTTGTTTCACCTCCTTACTGGCGTCGGCAACATGTACTGGGATCACATCGGACAATGCCGTGTAACGAGGAACAACTGGATCAATCACCTACACGGAAGACGGCAAATGACGACATTTAACACTTTATAAATGCCACTTACTTTTAACCACTTATAACACTATAATACATGTGAACTCTTCATACAAGGTCACTGTTTACTTGCAGTTTAGAATTATCCAAGTCACTAAGTCTGAATCATACAAAATTGTCCTTTACTGCAGAGTCAGCCAGCGGCAGACACACAGTTTGACCGCGGCCTGTGTCAGATACTGCACGAAGAACTTCACTGGCTCGACGTCCCTGACCAGGTGATTTTCAAGCTGGCAGTGACAGTTCACCGGTGTCTGAACGGCCGCGCACCACCGTATCTGTCG
>Ga0066192_1000189_pt1 | contig 11494 bp, 4 predicted proteins | sample WorMetvacBELIZE1_FD_58707 | JGI IMG/M metagenome (GOLD analysis project Ga0066192, IMG submission 58707) | Marine gutless worms symbiont microbial communities from Max Planck institute for Marine Microbiology, Germany - Olavius vacuus BELIZE.1... | ecosystem: Host-associated > Annelida >... | reverse complement strand
TCATTTGATCAATGACCGTCTGCTGGATGCTTGACCAACCGTTATTCAGATGTTGCCTCAATTCATCAACATCTCGCATAGGATTTTAATAGATCCGCTCCTATAGCACTGACAAGATACTGAAATGTACGTACTAAAGTCAGTCATGCTGGGAAGTCACAGGTTTGGTGCTATAATTGAAGTCCGGCGTATCGCGAGAAAGCTGCATGATGGATGTGTGTGCATAGCGCGCTGGCCCGCTGTAGTTTTAAAACTTAAGCTGGTTCCCCGTCTCTGATTATATAAAGAATATGGAATACAGGTACATGTATGATAGGAAATGTATTGAAGTATATGCATGCCAAAATTATCGCAATAGATGAAGTTATGACAAAGCTATTGCAATAATAAAACGTTGCAGTTTTATTGCCTCACATGGCATATGGGTGCGTTGTGGGTCTGCAATGATTGAAATACACTTACCGTGAAGCCCCATATTTTCATTATTATTAGATCGCCATAACTCAACCACGGACTGTTCGAATCGCCTAAATGTTGTAACAATGATAATAATTTTGACCACGCGTCACAGCCGATACACTACAAACATTCAAGGTTAAAAAGTCAAAGGTCAAGGTCACAGCGTAACGTGAGGTACCAGCAGTAAACCGTTATAGATCAGAAACGGCGACTTTCAGAATTCGTAATTTGGTATAGGCTTTGCAATTAAGGCGGAGAACGACTGGCGCGGCGTCGGGCGGCCTCAAGTTGCAACGCGTCACAATTACCGCCCTCTCTAGTTGTATTTCAGTTTTATTGCTGATGTGTGGACCGCTGCAATAAAATAAAAACTGTCCGACGACCGCAGATTTGTTTTATTGCAGTTTTCTCTTACATGTGTTGCAGGTGTGCGCAGGACTATAATAAACGACCCTACAACAAAAGAAAAGTTTCTTTTAGTGCAGTTTTATTTGACTTTTGTTGCAGCTGTGCGGTCGGCTTTACAGTGTTGTTATTGGAAATCTGCGTCGATATTTTACTGCTGCTACAGTGATCGTCGTATTTATGAACGTTGCTGAGTAGGCCTACGTACTTTATCTGTTTCCCCAATCTATGTAAGTTCTACCCAGATCGATGTTACGTTCACTACCAATGACTGCGGTGTTCCGATGCTGGCTGACATTACTTCAAGTGTACTGTAGCAGTCGCGCCATCTATTCAGTTCCAAAGCTTACGTTTACATTTCTCCTGCGTTGTGAACTCGTCACACTGCAATGAATCATGGACTCTCAATTTCTCAAAGCAAACGAGACTGGCAAGCTGAAAGCCCCTGAATGTAGAAGCGAGCAATAAAAATCCAGCAGAATTTTTGTCTTCATATTCAATGTGCATATCGCAGGCCATAATAGTGGAAATATTTGCGAATATTCCTAGAAAAAACTCGACGGTGAACAGTCGATTGCCAGCGATCACCGCCGGCAATCGTTTCTGTGACCTTGACCTTTGACCCTTGACGAATTAAGTTTATGAGAAACAAAATATGAAAATAATCATTTTTTCTGACTTTCAAAAAATCACATCACACTGGTATCTCATTACTGCACAAAATATGACGTTTGCGCAAAATGTGAATGTGATACTCCGAGGCTCTTGGCGTAATTTTAATATGAAATTCTCGATTAAGTGTGCATCAATGTACTTGAAGGTGAGAAGAGGATAGATGCAGAAAACAGAAAATTCAAATTATTCAAAAACTGCTGCGAGCAAGTGCAGCTCTGTTACGTCGCAAACCGTACGCAGCCAAGCGCTGAGTTAACAGTTTCGGCGAAATCTGCGATATACAAGTAGGCCTAACAATAACCTAACGACGCCTTCCATTCACAGTCACAGAGCAGTGGGCTTCGCGACGGTTAAAGAAGGATTCATTCCAACGGCAGAGAGAACCAGCGGCAACGCCTTGTCGACCGTGTCGATGATGTTGACAATGAAATGCTGCTGATGCTGCTGCTGACGGTGATGATGATGATGATGACGACGACGACGACGAGGATGCGGCTCTTACCGATAAAGCAACTGCAGTTGTTCGATGCGGATTGTTGAGATACATTCGCAAATCTGGATTCGCGTCAAAACCCCACGTAAACGATGGTCTATTACATAGCAGAACTCAACAGTTGAGCTTGTTGGTTACAGCAACTGACCATTCTCTTGTTATCCATCTTTACAGTCTTCTATCCGTGTTCGGCGAAGGTGCTCTTGTGGCCGCAAGACGCAATAAACGAATAAAATAATTATAAGTATGCCTAATATTTGCCTACCCGGATGTTCATTGTTTGCTTAATTTTGATGATACAGTAATTTGCGGCCGGGCCGGCTACTTAGAACTGTGGAGTGTTAGCTCATTATATTTTCACTTTTATTACTGGAGCCCAGTGTATGAGACGGCATTAGCGCACTCGTCCCCTCAACCGCGCTACTTGATACAGAGAAACTAATGATGACGCCCGCTGAACAAATAATCTCCACATCTTCGGTGGCAGTAGTTGTCCGGCGGAAATGCTCTCGCCGACTCTCGGCAAGAATTACGTCTATATCAAACTACTGCTTCTACATGGACACCCCGCTCAGTCTGTGTTCGCTATGCATACAGCTTCGGCAATCAGGGGCGGATCAAAAAAAACTGTCGATAACGGCGGATGACGGGAGTGTTGGGGCAAAACCCCATCGGAGTCCACAGGGAGAGCCCCCGGCTGGAGCTCGGGGCGTCAGGGTAATACCGGCGCCAATGGAAAGTGTGGTCCGCTTCCGATGCTATATCGTCAACATTTCACGTGGAGACAATCTGTAGTGCAGTAGAGTAAGATTGAGTACATTGGGTTAAGTGTATGTGTCTTTCTGTTTGTCGATTGTGTAGTATCACGAAACAACTATAGGCACAGCTGTAGTTAAGAGCACAAATGCATAGGAACTGTATTGAGTTAATGATAATTATGCTCATTTCGGCGAAGTCTGTCTAGTAAATTTCTGGACGCTGATGATCAGTTCGCTGAACTGAACCCATCACTGATCTTGGGTTAATGAACACGTTTATTTCGCCCGTATACAGGCAAAGTACAAACAGCCAGCCAGCCAGACAGACAGACAGACAGACAGACAGACAGACAGACAGTGATAGAATAACACTACAGACAAGTTAATACGTTTCAAATAAAATCCAAACATAATTAACGGCAACTGATGAAGTCCAAAATATATGTAATACTGCGCTCACTGCCCTTGACAGAGCTCACAAGACTCGCGTAGCCTAATCGCATTTAATTGCTCACAGGCCTCCGAGTGGACATCGTACACCAGAACAGCACGCCGCAGGGTGTATCACGAGTCACTGAGTTAGCCTTCTACGTGCATGCCTTAAAGCTGGAAGTTTCGTTCTAAATCCGATTGAGCAAGTCACAGTCACTGGTATTCAGCATAATAGTTAGCACAAATGCAGCAGATGTAATATTATCACCGTGCGACTGCACGTAATGCAATGCACGATATTGCCAAGGCCTTTCTGTCCGTCCGTCTGTCAAATGCGTGCTTGTGACAAAACGAAAGCAACTGGTGCCCGCATTTTTATGCCACATGAAAGACCATTCATCCCAGTTTTCTGACAAGAAGAAAGGTTGGTGAGGGCGACCCCTTCACCTAAAATTATGGGCCAAACTGACCATACTGGAACGAAAACGCCGATTTTCAATCGGTTCGCTCGTAATGCCTCAGCCGTAACACCTAGCGAAAAAAGTTCGATTATTACTAATATAGGAAGTCATACGCGCTTTCCAATAAGCCTAAGATGAACATCGTTCTTCCCCTAACCCCTGCCCTCCCTCTAAAAGGGGCCCAATAACGCAAAACGGCCGTTTTCCGTGTAAAATTGTACTTCGCTTGAAGAAAGTCTGCTATAAAGTTTCTTTATGTAAACACTGTTAGCGACAGAGTTGTAAGGTATTCATTGGCCTATCTATCCTTGCAAAAATGGTTCGCGGGGGATGTCTCCTACTACGTGAAAATTTGGCAGAAACTGGCCAACTCCCTTCAAAAACGCCGATTTCCAATCAGTATTCGCTGGTAGCGACTCAGCCGTACATAGTAACATCTAGCGAAAAAAAGTTCAATTAACCCGAATAGGAAGACCACTACGAGCTTTCCAATGAGCCCAAGATGAACAGTGTACGTTGCTATTACGCCCGGAAAAGTGGTTCAAAAACGCTCTCTTACCATTTCCCCGTTATCGCTCAGTATCTGTCACATCTTTGCTTTCGACAGAGGCCCGGGTACCTCTCTTTAACGCAATTGCTATCTGTAATCTCTAAAATATCACCAGAAGTTACATAATGGTAAAAACTAGATTCTTTTTGATACATTTTTGCAGACAGTGTGGGTCTAGCTGTTGACGTAGTTGGTTCTCAGATACCGAATTCGTCGGAATAACGCATTATAACGGCCATTACGCCGTTCAATGTCATTGAAGGTATTAGATTTCGGTACTAATTGAAAGCCCGTATGGACTTCCTATTAGGCGATATCACTGATGTATACATCTACCGTTTTCTCCAAGTTACTGCGGATTATGCCTATTGGTCAAATTTTCGTAAAAAGTACCTATCTTTAATGCACTCGTTCAGGGTAACTCCGTAAACTCGCCACTACAAAATTTCGTGTCAGGAGACTAGAAAGGTCATTGTGTTGTAAGGTATGAAAAATATGTAGATATCTTGAGCCATGCGTTGCTCAGGAGTGTCACTGACAGACAAAGAGACGGACAGAGGATGGACAGGGTAGCCTTTAGCAATAGCGCCATCTAACGACGCGCGCTAAGAACGGAAAATTAACGGGAAAAAGTAACTGGAATATATCGTGTATATTACAAGGAAAATGGTACACGTGAAAAATGCGAGAATTGTCCAAGAGTGGGTGAAAGCAATCCGAGTACACCGGAGGCGTGTGCGTGGTAGTTTCGCCTCCTGAAATGTCACTGGTGACGTGATACGTCATCGCAGTTTTTCTCGCCACCTCGTACTGTGCAAAGTAGAGGTCTGCATCGAGAATGGGAATTCGAAAGTCCCATTTCCCCAGGGTAATTATAAGGGAATGGGAATAGACATGGTATAGTTCTGGAACGGAAACGGGAATGCGGAGTTCTACATGAGAAGTGAAGGAAATGGAAATAAGGAATAAAAAAATCCGTCCCCGCTAATGGCTATACACATTGTAAAGCCATATACGCAGTTGTCCGGGACACGACGAGTCTACTATTACATCTCGCTTTCCAAGTCGAATTCCATCAGCGCATTATCGAGTTGAAAGAAGCGAACGCGCTCGGCGACGAGCAGTTGACTATCGTCATGGCAACGAGCACCTGCAGACAAACTCAATTACGTGCGCGACACAGCCATTAGCGACGCTGCGCGACGCTTGCAGGTGACAAAGAGTGCCCAGGTAGACAGCCCGACAACATCACGTGACAATGCTCGGACGGATGTAGACCGGACGCCGGGGAAGACGTCGCCAATACGGTCGTCAGGAAATACCAGAGGTTGCCGGCTTAGTAACAGGATACGAAAAATGCGCTTTGAATGCTCATTTAGTGACGCAGAAGTACCGACGGACGGCAACCGATTGATAATGCAAATGGACATCGAAACCGCTAAGAAGCAGAAATGCCAAAGGAACATCGGACGCACAGATGGACTGATTCCACGGAATATGTCTATTCTGCTCAACGGCTGGATTTTTTTGCATGCCGTGTTAGATTACGCCTGCTCTCAGTCGGTTTTCGAACGCACTTGTAATCATTCATTTCATGGTACTAGCAGTGTTCTACCGCGTCGATGCATTATTTGATTAACACAAAATACACAGCGTATCAAATGGTATTCTAATTTGTCTGGAGTATGTTTTTTTGCGGAATTCTATGTCAGTGTCATGCTTGCGTTGCGTACGTTGCGTGCGTAAGCTTAAGGCTGGCAGCATCCGGACCTTACAAGGAGCATCAGCGGTCTCACGTACAATCACGCTTGCAGTTATGGCGCATGTTGTGTCTAAGCTATAGCTATCGATAAACACCACGGTAATATTATCCAGCCTTTGTGCAGTGAACTACAGCTTATTTCCGCAGAGTTCAATAGTTTTTTTCGTATAATAGTTACCCTTGCCAAGGAGGTAATGTAATCACTGCCGTTTGTCTGTCTGTCTGTTTGTCTGTTATCAGCTTCTTTTAAAAACTACTGATCGGATAGCCATGAAAATTTTAGCAGAGATGTATCTTAGGACAAGGAGAAACTGATCAAAGTTTGGAAATCATCGACTTCTGGATCATTAAGATCCAAAGACTGATAAACTTTAACACTACAATATAGCCGTATATTTTTTTACCATTGGAGCAGCCTCCTGATGACGTCACTGTCCGCACAAAACATAAAACTGTACGCATTTAAACATTGCAAGATACGGCATTTTTCCCGCAATCTGGCCCTGACCACTGTAATTTGTGAAAGTATTCACTGCCTTTGTTTCGCGCTTTATCACGTCTGGACAACGAACACTAACTTGTTCCGTTTATGGCGGCGACGTGCTCTGCTCCGGCAATCAAGACTGACGTGTCGAATTGCAGACAACCTCCGTGTAGACATTCACGATGAAGCACCGGCTGATTCATCGTCTGAGAAGCGTGGGATCCGGAATAACCCCCTGGACATTCCTATCCGAACATTTCTTCCCTGCCTTCCACTACTAAACGGACAAGAATCTCAGCTACCGCAGAGATAGCGCGCGTCAGCGGTCGCCGATAGCCAGCAATGTCGAAGACACCGAAGACATAGATGGCATGAGCAAGCACATGCTCAAACGCCATTATAACGCCCACATTCTTAAATAATCATCACGGTCATTACGCCAGTCAAGGTCATTCAAGTTCACTAACTGGTACCAACCAAAAGCCGTATGCGACTTCCTATTAGTGAATAGCTTACGTCCTATCTCGCGCCGTTTGCTAGAATGATAATTATAGCGCAGTAATGATTAAATTATAGCTTTTGGCAGGGGGTGCCTCTCTCTAACGAATTCGTTCTCAGAAACCTCTGCGAATGTTGTCATAAATCGCATACTGCTAAAAGCTAGATTGTTTGGACTATTATTTCTGTCACATAGCGTGGGTCTATCGTCAACCACTTTGACGTCATTGGCCTCAATGCTGCCGAATTTGGTACGATAATGCAAAAATAAAAACGTCTGTTATGCAGTTCAGTGTCATTTAACGTTGCCAATCTTAATACTAATCGAAAGCGCATATGCGACTTCCTATTAGTGACTAATAACTTACTTCGAATCTCTCACCGTTTCCAAGTTATGCAGATTATTGGTCACATTTGCGCTTTCGACAGAGGGGTACCTGTGTTTAACACGCTCTTTCGGGGTGAATCCCTAAACTCTGAACCACGAAATTTGGCTTTAAGAAACTAGAAACATGGCTCTATCGTATATGGTGTGAAACAAACATAATTTGATATCTTAAACCGTTTAGGCGTGAGTCAGAAGTGTGACAGACAGACGGACAGACGAAACCGGCGTTTAGCAATAGCACGATCTAACAACCCGCGCTAAAAACCAGCTTGCTAATGATACCAGTATAGCCGACGGTTATGGCTGAGGTAGGAATAGAGTTCGCTAGTTTTTTTAACGTTAAGTAGTGGTACCAGGGGAAATATACAGGGGCAGGATGTCCTATACCCGGAAGCGTCGTAGATACTGCTGTATGCGGCGGCAGTTGCACGTCGTCCGGTCATTTTCCGGGATTGTACAGGCGTCGTTCAGTTTTATGACGATGGATATGGGAATAAAAAATGTCCCCGTGTCGCACTCAATTGCAACGTTACGGTACTCGCAGTCGCACGGCTAATCGCTAAGTCACATTGCTTAAGCCTCGGTCACACTGTCGCGACTTTCGCTCCGATCGTCTGTACGGTTTAAGAAATCTCGACGTACCGTAACGCGTCCGCGAGAAATCTACTTCCGAAACGTACAAAGTTTGTCGACACTCGTTAGTGTTGTCGTAGTGTAATCGTAGTCATTCGTGGGAAAATTAAATTTGGGCTTCCGTGCACTTCTCAGTCCTGATTCGTCACAACAAGCATCTACGGCACAGCTATTCCGTTTCATCGTATCCGTTATAACGTTCCACAAAGTTCCGGAACTTTTCTCCCAAACGTAAAGTTCCACAAAGTTCGCTGAAGAAGTCGTTATCTGATATTACTCACAATGCGCAGCGGCAGAGTAACTTCTGTTGTATTTTTTAAAGTCGTCGTACAATCTCGCTGGTTTAGTCTAGACTTCACCAGTAAATTCATCTGTTGGAGTTAGAACTTTCTGTTGAGTGCAGTAGTGTCCACCAGCGACAAACTATTGCCGTGGTGGAATTGTGGGCCTGTAACCCAATATAAGAAGTTAGTTCTCAGAAACGTAAAATTACATCACGTTATGAAGTCGCATGAAGTTACGGAACTCCCCCTCCCAATGATATAGTTCGTATAGGCTACTTCATACAGAACAACTAAGGTCTATACGGTTAATCGTGGGCAACGTGGCCATCATCGTGAAAATGTGACCGAGGCTTTATTGCGCTCTGACAGAACTACAGTGTAGGCATTTTAGTATAGCTCTCACAGTTTTGGATATCTGCGTAGATAGACTCAGCATAATCCTAGGTTCCTTATACAGTATTTAATGGTTCTCCTAAGAAAAAGTAAGAAGAAGAAGAAGATTTTGGCCTAGACAGCAAGGCCAGTTGCGTGGGAGCTCATGCCCTTTATCGGCGCTTTGAGCCGGCGAAGGTTACACCCGATTAAGCTAGCATACGACCACATGTCGGCTACGAAAAATACAGCTGAAGTTTGCCAACTCAATCTGCTTCTGAACATACTGAATATTGTGTCATTTTCTGTCGCCTTGATCTCGAATCTGTCGGCCTCAGCCTCCCTGCTGTAACAGTGCTGTCAGCTCGCTTCCGTAAAGATTTACTGCGGAATTCACGCGTCGCCGTTGCGTCGTCGATAATTCTATTAGCCTGCTCGTGACTTGAGGCTGCATTTTCAGCGAAGGCGATTGTAGACCGCGAACCAAACGGCTGACGAAAGCAGCGATTAGAGAAAGATGATATGATTAGACAATAACGAATTGCGTTAGCTGTAAGTGTGTCGGTGAAAATGTCACGCCACGAAAAATCCTTCGGGCACGGACGAAATGCTTATGGAATTAAAACACTTGCTGGCCATAAATCAGTTTTAATATATTCCACATTCCAACAGTGATGGGTAATAATTATAATGTTAATTTGACAAGTAATCAGTTATAATTACGAATTGGAGAAAAACCCACAATTTCAACTGGAATTAGAATTAGTTTAATAAAAATTAATTAGAATTAGAATTATCATATGCTAATTAATTATAATTAGATATCTCGCAGCAGATCACAGTTACTTTGCCGCGCCGTTTTCATTTTTAACGTAGGGCCTAAAATAATTAAATTTCATATACACCATACAAACACGTGATACATGATCCTTATACAATCTTCCAGCAGCAGAGATTCAAGAATGGTGTACAATGTTTCAGTGTATATACACACAACACATTACATAATAGATCCTTAGTCGACTTTGTCGGCACCATTAACATTTACTTCGAGCCAGTTAGTTAGATTTCAATCATAATTAGTTGACCATAATTAGAATTGAAATTAGAAATGTTTGTTATGTTATCAAATTAACTAAAATGTGAAGTGGACTACAAACTAATTTAATCGGCTAATTAATCGATATCTTATTTATTTATTACCCATCACTGCATTCCAAGCCATCCTATGAAAGAAGATAGAGAAATGGAGTGACGAACTGCATTGCAATTACAGATCAAAGATAAATATTTCATGTATAATTCTGTGGAAGCTGCCATTGGACATAAAATCCTGTACAAAAAAGTTAGTTGTTAAAACAGAAATAGCTTAACATATTTTAGTATAATATAATACCGAAAATACATGTAAGCAAGGAGCAAAAAGAAACTATAATCGGAATTGTGTTAAACGAAAATGTTCTATAGAAATATATGATTTTTCAGCTGTCACTGCAGATTCTTAGTTACCTTCGTTGATTAGAGACGACGCAGACACTATGTTGTTGCTAAAGGCCTCGCTACACGAGCCGACTCGACGGGCCTTCAGGTCGGCTCGTGTAGCGCGGCCTTTACACCTAAGTTTGCGTTTGCTTTTTCTATCTGAGAACAATCACGATTGAATTGAAACTTTGAATGGTCTCAATTTACGGTCAGTTACTTGTTTTCCGTTATATGATCTAATATCGTAAAATTACAGCTCCTCGAAATAAAACTACGCTAAAAGTTCCACCTGGTATATATAAAATTGTGTCACCTGCCCGCCCCGCGCTTGTTAGCAGCGTCTCCAGCACAGAGACTGTAGAATTTGATATCGTGTAAAGTGTATTTTTGGCCTATCCTCTACAGTGTCTCTATCGTATTTTTCTATGTTTCTTATTTTAATCGTAATTGACTTTGAATGACCTTGAACAGATATTCGAAGTCGCGGAGACTGCTCATAATAAATATCTATATCACGTGAGTTTTATTTATAGTGTGGCATCGGCGGTGTTAAACAACTTCCCATTAATTCTCTGTAGTAACGATGTCTCCATTTTGTACCGTCTAGGGGTCACATTTTCCGAGATGCTACCATTTGATTGGCGTACGTGACTTCCAGTGTCTTTGAACAGTCCTTTTCTTTGGTCACGACAGTCCAAATAATAGCCCACCTATGTCTTCCTATTCGTCAGTAAGTGCACGCAAGATAATATTCGCTGTAATTTTCGAGATTTTGGAGTTAAACCAGCCTTAACAAGATCCGTTACGTGGCGCAGCAACATGCTGCTTCGAGCATCTATTTATAGTACAACTCCAGGCCAATGCTATAATATTGTAAGTAGGCCTAGCAAAGTAATACTTAAAAACGAGCCTGTTAGATAATCTACGCTACAATTAAACTGTGACCGAGAGAAACAGAAATCTGAGCACTGCCGCCATTTTTATCTCTCAAGGTCAAAGGTCAAGGTCAAATTGGTCAATTGTATTTGAATGCTTGAAGCAACGAAGACACAAATAATATTGCAGGTAAAACACTGCATCAGAATATGACAAGTAGTTCTCAAGTGATGGGCGATTTTCTTATCTAGAAATACAAAACAACTCTAAAGACCGGTACACGCTACCCGTGTCCACGGCCCGTGAACGCGGGTAGTGTGGACAGGTGTCCGTGTTCACGGGTAGTGTGTACCGGGCTTTAGTCAGAAATCAAGGTCACTTCTATAGCGTTCACCGTAACATATATTCATATGAAGTTACATCGATTTTTATCTGTCCCATAGCTATAGCATATAGCATGGGACAGATTATAAAATCGGTTT
>Ga0066192_1000188_pt1 | contig 11495 bp, 7 predicted proteins | sample WorMetvacBELIZE1_FD_58707 | JGI IMG/M metagenome (GOLD analysis project Ga0066192, IMG submission 58707) | Marine gutless worms symbiont microbial communities from Max Planck institute for Marine Microbiology, Germany - Olavius vacuus BELIZE.1... | ecosystem: Host-associated > Annelida >... | reverse complement strand
CTATCGCAGAACTTCAATGTCGGCTTCAATGAGCTTTATCTTCGCAGTTCTTATATTTTCCCGTCTTCAGACACCACGGCAAACAGCATTGGCCAAGGAATCGTCTTTCGCGACGGCGACACAACCAGCGTATCTCTTGATTCTAAAGCGGTTGCGAACTGGCAGTCCGATACCATTGAAAATACGGTTCTGCTTGGCTTAGACTTACAACATCATAAAACCGACGGTGTAGAGCAAGACAACTATAGCTTTGGTTCAATCAATCCTTATGCGCCAGTTTATGGTAACTACACGCCGTTGAATATGGCCAATAATAACGACCGTGAAATCAGCAAGTCTCAGGCAGGGCTTTACGCGCAATACCAAGGAAAGCTTAATCAACAATGGGTGGCAAGCGTTGGTGGCCGATTTGACGCGATCGAGACTGACAACACGAGCCAAAGCAAAAGCGAAGATAAGTCTCGCAATGACTCTGAACTGTCGCTCAACGCTGGGTTGATGTACCTAGGCGATAACGGTTTGTCCCCATACATCAGTTACAGCGAGTCATTTAATGTCTTAACCACCATAGACAGTGCAACGGGCGAGCTTTATAAGCCTCTGATTGGCAAACAAACTGAAGTCGGTGTGAAGTATGCCCCAGACAGCTTTGCTGGATACGTCAATGTCGCCCTGTTTGACCTTAAACAAGAAAATGCTTTAGTAACAAACCCAACAACCTACGTTGCGACACAAACAGGTGAAGTCACCTCGCAAGGTTTAGAGGTTGAATCTATGGCAGAGCTCAGCAATGACGTAACCCTGACCGCTTCATACACCTATACTGATGCACAAACAGATGAAACCAATAACCAAGGCAGCAAGCGCCCTGCCCTAATTCCTGAACATATGGCATCAGCATGGCTAGACCTTGAAGGCGCTGCATTGGGTGCGGAGGATTGGAACTTTGGTACAGGCCTTCGCTACATTGGTAAAAGCAAAGACAATCCTAAAAGCAGCAACCTAACCGTTCCCGCAGTGACTTTGTTCGATGTGATGGCCGCTTATCAGATCAACGATCAATGGCGCGCTCAGTTAAACATTAACAATGTAACCGACAAAGAGTATTTATCTGGCTGTGACTATTACTGCTACTACGGCCAATCTCGCTCCATTATGTTAAGCACACAGTATCGCTGGTAGCGATCATTGACTACGCGATGGCTCCATTTCAGGAGCCATCTGTCGTATGAGGAATTTCGACGTTCATGTTCTCACTTAAAAATATTAAGATGGTTCGCTCAGGGCGAGTCATTTTAGATATTCCCTCCCTGGCCATTCCTACGGACAAGCTTACCGTGGTTCTTGGTCATAACGGATCCGGCAAATCCACCTTGGTAAGTCTTCTTTCGGGACAGCAGGCACCAGATCAAGGCCAGGTCATGTTGCACTCGGATGAGGTAAACAACCTGTCTGCCAAAATGCTCGCTCGTAACATTGCTTTTCTACCGCAAAAGTTACCCTCCTCAGCCGGATTAACTGTCCGCGAAGTCGTGCGCTTAGGCCGTTTTCCTTGGCGAGGTTTACTTGGGAGATGGCAAAAAGAAGATGAACAGATTATTAACCAAGCCATCGAAGAAACTGGCATCAGTGAGTTTGCTAACACTGCCGCAGACAGCTTATCAGGCGGAGAACGTCAGCGTGCCTGGGTTGCTATGCTGCTCGCTCAACAATCGCCAGTGTTGATTCTAGATGAGCCAACTTCCGCTCTAGATATTCAACATCAATATCAGCTAATGAGTTTATTGTCCGATCTCTGTCAGCAGCAAGGGCGCGGCATCATTGTCATACTTCATGATCTCAATCTGGCACTGCAATATGCTCAGCAGATCATTGCTCTTAAAAAAGGTCAAATTGTCTTTGAAGGCAGTGCCGAGCTACTGCTTGATGAAGATCGTTTAAGTGACCTTTACCAAACTCCAATAAAATTACTTGATCATCCTAACTCCGTTCCACAACAACCATCAAAGGTGGCCGTCGTATGTCCTTAAACCTCCCTCGACTGATGCTGTTAACACTCAGCCTTTTTGCCAGTAGCACTTCATTAGCTGACATTACGATCCATGACAGTGAAGGTGAGAAAACCTTTTCGAAGGTACCAGAGCGTGTTGTTGTTCTGAATTGGGACCTTATTGAGCAAGTACTTGAGCTGGATGTCACGCCTCTTGGAGGCCCGAATATTGAAGGTTACAACACTTGGGTAGCGCAACCTCATGCATCAGAGCAAGTAGCGGACATCGGTACACGAGCTGAGCCTAACCTTGAAAAAGTCGCAGCACTAAAGCCTGATGTCATCATTGCTGCATCGCCTCAGAAGGACTTATTAGACAGCTTCTCAGAGATCGCACCCGTCGTGCTACTTGAAAATTATCAAGGTGATTACGATGCTGGTGAGCAAGCTATTGCCAATTTCAGAACATTAGCCAAGCTATTTAAAAAAGAAGCGCTGGCGGAAGCTAAACTTGAACAGTTACATTCTGATTTAGCGTCTTTAAAGCAGCAACTAGAGCAATCATTTGGACAAGAATTGCCCAGTGTTTTACCTGCCCGATTTGGCAGTGAAACAACCGTGTTCCTTTATACTGAGAACTCTTCTTCTGATTGGGTGTTAAAACAGCTCGGACTGAAAAATGCACTCCCCCTGCCGCCAACGCTTTGGGGCACAAGACAGATGCGTATTGATCAATTAAAAGACCTAACTGATGCGTATTTCTTATATATATTGCCGTTTAACGAAGAAGCGAAATTAAAGAAATCATTTTTATGGCAAGCCATGCCTTTCGTTAGAGCAAAACACTATAACAGTGTTGCGCCAGTTTGGAGCTTTGGCGGCGCCATGTCACTACGCTACACGGCCGAGGCCTACACCAAAAGCCTGCTTGAAATTGCCCAATGAACGTAAAACATTTTCCTATTTGGGGCGCTGGCAGTGGCTTCGCCCTACTGATCATTTTACTCACAGTTTTCGGCAGCCCCTTATCCATTGATCATCAATGGAGCCTACTTCAGGGAACACAAGCACCGGAAAGCTTTGACGATTTTAGTTTCCTATTTGGACACCTACCACGCATTGCGATGGCTCTGATTGTTGGAGCCACATTAGGGTTAGTTGGCAGCTTAATGCAGCAACTGACACAGAACCCCCTCACCTCACCGCTCACACTCGGCTCCTCTTCAGGCGCTTGGCTGGCCCTTATCATTATGAATGTCTGGTTTGCCCAGTATGTAAATGACTATGGGGATTTAGCCGCCATGATGGGGGCGATGCTAGCCTTTGGACTTATCCTCGCCATCGTCGGCCTCAATAATATGACGGGCTTACCCATCGTCGTGGCGGGCATGGTTGTTAACTTATTGCTGGGCGCTATCGCGACGGGCATCATACTGCTCAACGAACAATTTGCTCAAAACATCTTCATGTGGGGGGCCGGAGACCTCGCGCAAAATGGCTGGGATACTTTTACAAGTTTAGTCCCTCAGTTACTTATCGGGCTGCCTATTTTGTTTTTTGCACCTAGGGCGCTAAGCCTACTACGACTAGGAAAAGAAGGCGCCAGCGCACGCGGTTTATCCGTGCTACCAACCTTTTTTGTCCTAATGACAACAGGCATTTGGCTTGCCTCTGCTATCGTCAGCAGCATTGGCGTCATTGGCTTCATCGGTTTGATTGCACCAAACATAGCAAGAGCAATAGGCGCTCGTACAGCACGCCAAGAATTAGTATTCAGTATGATTCTAGGTGCGGGATTACTCTTCGCCACTGATCGCATGGCTTTTTGGTTAACTCAGTACACCAATGACGTCGTAACCAGCGGCGTCACTGCTGCATTAATTGGCGCACCAGCATTGGTTTGGTTCAGTCGACGCCAACTCAAAGCCCAAGATAATTTAGCGTTTATATTGCCTACTGGTGGACGTAATCTTTCATTTAAAGCGCTATCAGGTATCGGGGTGAGTGTCGTTACGATACTCTTACTCAACACATTCGCAGACTTTTCTAGTGGTTCTTTTGAGTGGCATTGGCTCAGTGACTATCAGTGGCAAATAAGACAGCCAAGACTGCTGACCGCAGTCGCTGCTGGTGCAAGTTTAGCGATCGCTGGCGTGCTATTACAAAGACTGATTTATAACCCATTAGCCAGCCCTGATATTCTCGGCGTATCTGCAGGTGCAACCCTTGCCTTGGTGTCCACAACTGTTTTGTTTGCTAACGCAACCTTGTCAAACAATTGGCTTGTTGCAGCCTTGGGTAGTATCGCAGTTTTGCTGGTATTGATTGTTTTAGCTCGCAAGCATCAATTCGCACCTTCCACTTTAATCCTGACGGGCATTGCGTTGACTGCTCTGCTTGATGCGGTGATTCAGTTCTGCTTGGCTAAGGGCACTCAAGATAGCTACCGTATTCTGTTGTGGTTAGCAGGTTCCACCTATCGTGTTACAAACGCGCAAAGCTTAGCATTGCTCGCTAGTAGCCTGTTACTATTAAGCTTTGCTCTGATTAGCTCGCGCTGGCTTACCCTACTTTCTGTCGGGAGAGCCTTTGCATTGGCCCGCGGTGTCCCTCTCAATCTAGCCAGTTTAATCATTCTGACTCTTGTTGCACTACTCTGCGCCACCACCACCGCAACGATGGGCCCAATCGCATTCATTGGATTAATTGCCCCCCATTTAGCGATCATGCTGGGAGCCAGAAGTACTCGCAGTCAAATTTTATGCGCCGCAATATTAGGCGCAACATTGCTGCTATGGGCCGACTGGCTAGGGCAAAGTTTGCTTTACCCAGCGCAGATTGCAGCAGGCACTCTAGTTTCTATCCTAGGCGGGCTTTATTTCATTACTCTGTTGGTTATTGGGCGGTTTAAGAAGCTATAGCCTCTTCAACACTGAGCTCCGATAAAAACACTCGGAGCTCAGTCACAGGGATCGCAGGGGAAAACAAAAAGCCTTGGGCATAATCACAGCCCATACCTTTAAGCATTGCGCACTGAGTCGCATCCTCAACCCCCTCCGCCGTGACAGTCAGACTCAATGATTTGGCAATAGAGATAATCGCTTCAAGCATGACTTTACCGCGCTCTGTGTGTATCTCATTTACAAAAGCACGGTCAATTTTCAGATTATCCAATGGCAACTTACCAAGGTAACTTAGAGCCGAATAACCGGTGCCAAAATCGTCTAAACACACATTGATGCGATGCTCCCTTAATAACCCAGCATTTGTTCGCACTGCATCATTGATAGACAAGACAGCATCCTCTGTCACTTCTACCTCTATCATTTGAGAGCACAATTCCCTTTCTCTAATGCCGAAAATGAGATGCTCTATTACATCCTGACGGATGAAGCTTTTGGCCGAGATGTTAATTGAAACAGGCGTATCATCCGAAAATAGATTTATGTTTTCGGACATGGTGTTTAATGTCTTAGTAATGATGTAACGATCCAGCTCCGTTTCCAAACCAAGCTCTTGAACGGTTTGGATAATCTCAAAGGGCGAAACAGCCCCTAAAATATCATCATGCCAACGCATTAACGCTTCGAAGCCAGACACTTTGTGCTGGCTTAGATGAATTTTAGGCTGCATGTATACTTGGATGTAACCAAAAGCCAGTGCATTCACCAGTCGTCGCTGAAGGATCTGCGCACGTTCACAGACTCGCTGTATCTCGACATCGTATATAACGAGTGAGCGAGAATGCTTCTGTGCGTATGTAAGCGCCATTTCTGAACAGGTTAGAGTATGATTAAAAGTAGTACCGTCACAATGAATCGCACATCCAGCTCGCCATGTGGGGGCGACAGAGGAATGCCCCTTTAAACGTTGCTCAATAAAGCCCAAATAAGTTGAAACTAGTGTTTTTGTAACATACTGCTTAGGGGTTCTGTATATGATCAAAAAGCGGCCTTGCGCGATCCGGCTAACGTCAACCACATTTGGATCTTTTTTTAGTGCCGTTGCAATATAGCGGAGATTTTCTTCCACCTCATGCTCGCTACCCAATTTTCGCATACGCTGGAAACTGACCAACTCGAATTGGATAAACGATAGCTCATGCTCATCAATTTGGTAATCTACTTGAGCAAATGTCTGGCGGAGAAAGTTAACATTAGGCAGTTTAGTTACAACATCAAAGTGCTTGAGGAAATGCACTTCGTCTGAGACTGAATCTTTCTCTGATATAGCATTTTGATAACAATCATCAATGGTTTGTAGTTGATGAAGCGCCTTTTTGTACTCCGTCAGATCATGGCAAATACCGACAAATGACACCTCACCTTGCTCATGCTGCGCTTTCCCCACAGACAAATGCATCTCAAATAGATCGCCATTTTTTCGTCGCCCAATGACCTCACGCCCTTGACCAATAATGGACTGATGACCCGTATCCATATGGCGACGAATAAAATGATCATGTTGCTGCGCCGTTTCAGCTGGCATCAGGACCGCTACATTTTTTCCAACCACCTCATCAGCAGAATAGCCAAACAACGCTTCCGCAGCAGGCGAAAACGTTGCGATAACACCCTTACTATCAATGATAATAATGCCATCAGCAGCGGCGCTTAATAGGGCCTGATACAAAGTTCCATTTTGAGACATTTCTATTTCCTAAAGCGCTGTACAAATTCATGCAAAACCATATGGCGTTTGTTGTAACTTGTAATTCGCCCTTTTAAATAAGTGATAGAAACTCTCGAGATGTACTCAGGAAAAGATTGTTCCTTCAAGGTGGTGGGGAGGTTTATCCGCATGTGTTTTCCATTACAAAAAATTATATTGCTCAATTTTGCCGCGGATAATGCCAATAATTTCTAAAGTAGAGAACCACCCAAAAGGTGTTATTTACAAATTATTTCAAACTCATCAACTAAGATTGATTTAGATCATATTTTCAATTTTTGCTATGTGAACGACACCGTCGTAAGAAGGAAACAAGGTATAAATAAATGCACTTTTACACCTTATTCTTACATAAGATTACACCACTGGTATTTGCCTTATGGAGTCAGACATTCAACAAGCCAATCAAGCCAATCAAGCCAATCAAGCCACTTAAAACATTCAGGGAGTTTAGAGCAGACATTCAACTGTTTTAGCCAACGACAGAAGCTTTTGGTCATCACCATTTTTAGCGGTTAGCATTAATCCGATTGGCTCGCCTTGGTAGGTAAACGGAAGTGAAAGGCTACAACCATCAATCACATTGGCAAATGATGTATTTCGTAAGCAAAGCAAATTGATGCGATTAAAATCCTCGTCTGTTGCAAAATCGGAAAAGTCAGGTGCAATGCAAGCGACAGTTGGCATGATAAATACCGTGTTTGCTTCTTCAGCGGACATACGCTCTATCAAGTCATGCCTTAAACGCTGAGTGTTGCTGAATTCTTCGTCAGTAACTCCCTTCCCCCTAGCAATGCGCTGACGCACTCGCGGGTCCAGCAGATCACTTTCTAGATCAATAAGACTCGCAAAGTAACGACGGCTCTCCACCGCAGAAAACTGCCAAACTGGCAACTGTTGATAGGCTTCAAAAATGGGATAGCTACCATGCTCAATCTTTAACCCTTGATCTTGCAAAGACTTGATTACAGAATCAAAAGCTTCTCTGACTATCGAAGAAGCTTCATCCATACCAAAGTTCGTCGGGACTTTTAAGATAAAGTCGTGATCAACATGCTCCTCTTTTTTGTCACTCAATACATGCCAAGCTAGAGAACAATCGTTAACCGAGTTAGCCATTACGCCGATGCTGTCTAGAGACTGAGAAAGTGGTAGACAGCCTTTGCTGGATACTGATTGCTGACTCGGCTTAAACCCCACTAAACCACAAAAGGCAGCGGGAATTCTCAGTGAACCACCGGTATCTGTTCCCAAAGCGATATCAGCAAGCCCCGTTGCAACGGAAACCGCTCCACCACTTGTAGAACCACCAGGGATACGGCCTTGTTTGAGCGGATTTTCAGGCGTTCCAAAGTGTGGGTTGAGACCTACACCGGAATACGCCAACTCAGTCATATTGGTATGGCCAATTAGGCTTGCACCTGCTGCCCGTAAAAATGCGACAGCATCTGCATCTTTTTCAGCATGCTTCTGTCCCAGCAACTTGGATCCCATCGTCGTCGGGTGACCCGCAACATCAAATGTCGCTTTTACCGAGACGACTGCACCAGAAAGTGCCCCATCCTTACTGACCGAGGATTCAACAAACGGTGCAATAAAGATCGGCTCTGAACACGCTGTCACTTCAGATTTAAGCTTATCCAAATGCGTATCTAAGCCCCGCTCTGACCAATGTTTAGAATCCATCATGTCCATACCTTTTCCTTAAAATCGAGCCCTGAAATGCCATTCGCCTGTTGCGATATCATTTTTGATTGAGTCGCGAATATCATCGTCCAAGCGCTCATCGTCAAAGTCATACAACCCTAAAAGAGGGAAAACTTTATTGCGCTTTATTTCTTTACCAATAAATTCGTACACCACACGAGTACAGCAAGGCATACGCTCACCACTGCCAGACACGCCTAAACGTAAACCGGTTAATCGATCCACCCGATTCTTAAAGGTTGGGTACAAAATTGTCTGGGTCATCTCAAGATTGGTAAGTGTTTCATAGTCGTGCAGAAATATTCGGTCCCCCAAAAATTGCACAACCCCTTTATACATACCATGGAAAGGTTTACCTGAACGGCGAGGATTTAAACGCTCTGTGCGTTGATAGTAGGTTTTGTTACCTTGACGCTCCAAGCAAACCAGAGTTCGTAGGACTTTGCCCGGATAAGCCATGGAAAGGTAGTACTCAAAATAGTAGCCGACGTATTTATCAACACCATGCTGCCCGATACTGTTTAACTTGTCGAAAAACTGTTGCTCAGGTGTTGCCGCGACCGGTTCTTGTTCAGCAATTGGCCGTACTTGTAACAAGCGTCTAAACTGGCTGTGAGGTAGCAGAATCTCATGTTCTTCTACACCAAAAAAATCACATACTCTGCGCAAGGTACTGTTCGATGGAAAGGTCGTACCGCTTAAATAACGGTTAAACTGTGGTCGATTGATAGATAAGCGCCGACAGACATCAGCAATCGACTTGTAATAACTGCAGAGCAACCTCAGGTTCTCTGGAAAACTGTCATTCATAACACTCCCCCAACATGTTTTTCGCATAGTAACCCTATCAAAAGAGTAGTTAAACTCAAACAATAGCGTTAACTGATGCTATTAAAACATCAAATAACATCAATTTAAACCAGCTTACAAACTCCCTTTTCCCTGCCGTATTCGTTTCAATATCCATCCTGATCCAATAAATACAATCACATCAGTAGGAGTTCCCCTATGTTAGCTGTTCTAAGCGACTTGCTTTGGAGCAAAGTATTAATCGCCGTCCTGATAGGATTAGGCGTATGGTTTACCGTTGCCTCTCGTTTTGTTCAATTTCGTTATTTTGGCAACATGTTTAGCATTCTGTCGCGCAAAAATCGTGTTCATGACGACCAACATCTTAGCTCGTTTCAGGCACTCGTTCTTTCTGTAGCGGGTCGCGTAGGTGGCGGTAATATCGCTGGCGTCGCTGTTGCGATTACCCTTGGTGGACCAGGAGCTATTTTCTGGATGTGGGTTGTAGGCCTCATGGGCATGGCCACCAGTTTTTTTGAATGCACATTGGCCCAAACATACAAATCCGCTGAGAGCGATGGCAACTATCGCGGCGGCCCTGCTTACTACATTGAACGTGGGCTTGGCAAACAGTGGAAATGGCTCGGCGTGCTTTACTCTGTTCTGTTATTTGCCACCTTTGGTATCGCATTCACAACCTTACAGTCTTACTCCGTAGCGACCTCACTAGAGGATGCGTTCGGAATACCGTCGTACATGAGCGGTATTTTACTCGCTATTGTGGTTGGACTGATCATCTTTGGTGGCGTCAAACGCATTGCTCAGGTCGCCGAAGTACTCGTACCCATTATGGCGGGCGGCTACCTTTTAATTGCTTTGGTAGTGATCGGTCTAAACCTTGCTGACATTCCAGATATGCTGACACTGATTGTAAAGAGCGCATTTGGCCTTGAACCAGCCATTGGCGGTGGTATTGGTGCAGCCATCATGATGGGGGTAAAACGTGGCCTGTTCTCGAACGAGGCAGGACTTGGCAGCGCGCCCAATGTCGCAGCGGTCGCATACGTTCCACATCCAGCCAATCAGGGTATTGTACAGTCTTTTTCAGTGTTCATTGATACGATCTTGTTGTGTACCTGTACCGCACTCATCATCTTACTTGGCTCTGCATACGACCCAGCTATGCAAGACTCTGTGCAGGGTATCGCTCTAACTCAAGCCTCACTGGCCACTCACCTAGGTGAATGGGGGCGTATTTTCGTCAGTGTCGCGCTGTTATTGTTTGGCTTCTCTACCATTCTTTACAACTACTACCTTGGCGAGAACAGCGTCAGCTATGTCACTCATAGTGGTAACAATGATTTCGTTATGAATGCATTTCGTGTCCTCATCATTGGCCTTTGTGGTACTGGTGCCATGCTCGACTTGGGGACGGTTTTTGCCTTTGCAGACTTAACCATGGGCTTGCTAGCACTGGTCAACTTGATTGCCTTAGCGATGCTATTTAAGCCTGCTAAGCGTGTCATGGAGGACTACGAAGCAAAACGTAAACAAGGTCATGCTGTTCCTACGTTCTCTGCAGAAGAATTCAGCGACTTAAACATCGATGAAGCCGCATGGCCTAAACGATAAATAAATAACACTCTTCCACCCTTTGATGAGCGGCATGCTCGGTGGTGCCGCCCATTTTTTTTAGGATGCTACTATGAATACTCGCTCCGAATACGATCTACTAGGCAATTTAGATGTCCCAGCCGATGCTTACTATGGCATTCAGACATTAAGAGCTGCACAAAACTTCTCCATCACTGGTGTGCCAATTTCGCACTTCCCAGAGTTAATTAAGGCACTTGCTATGGTGAAGGCTGCTGCTGCTCGAACAAACCAAGAATTTGGTTTGCTGCATGAAAACAAGGCTGATGCCATTGTCTATGCCTGCCAAGATTTGATTAACGGACAGTACCATGAGCAATTTATTGTGGACGTTATTCAAGGTGGTGCAGGTACATCGACCAACATGAACGCCAACGAGGTCATTGCCAACATCGCATTGACAAAATTAGGCCACGGTCTAGGTGAGTACCAGTTCCTGCATCCAAATGACGATGTAAACCGCTCTCAATCGACCAATGATGCGTACCCAACTGCAGCTTGTCTTGGTATTCAGTTTGCCGCTGACAACTTCGTGCCAGCCTTGGCATCATTGAAAAATGCCTTAGAAGATAAAGGCAAAGAGTTTTCCCATGTGTTAAAAATGGGCCGTACACAGCTACAAGACGCTGTCCCCATGACACTAGGGCAAGAGTTTGACGCATTTGCTGTCACTCTCGGTGAAGAC
>Ga0066192_1000187_pt1 | contig 11505 bp, 9 predicted proteins | sample WorMetvacBELIZE1_FD_58707 | JGI IMG/M metagenome (GOLD analysis project Ga0066192, IMG submission 58707) | Marine gutless worms symbiont microbial communities from Max Planck institute for Marine Microbiology, Germany - Olavius vacuus BELIZE.1... | ecosystem: Host-associated > Annelida >... | reverse complement strand
AATCCATCTAGCTAGTACAGCGCTCTGCATTGCGAGCAATGCGGACGCGCTGTAAAAATGAATGAGCCTGAGGCGAAATGAGACCCCAGTCGTGGTCTGGAGCAAAAAGGAAGAGTCAAACAATATTCGCTTACCATACTTAAAAAGTGGGGCCAATTGGCTCGTTGACCCGGGACTTCCGCGGTCTATAGTGTTGTTGTCAGTTGCGGTGGGACTTCTGCAGGTGACAGCTCAGCAACGCCGTAACCAGACATTTATTTCGGGGTGTTTCTTCCCGTCCCTTCCATCACTTTTCACTCATTTCCTTTCCCCCTCTTTTCGTTTTCTTATCCGTTCTCTTTCCCCGCCGCGAAGTGGCCCTTCAAATCCAGATGAGGAATTTGGGGAGCGCTGGTAGCTCCCCCAGTGGAAAAGAACGACGTTTGCAGCCACCAGACTGGGCTCTAAATATACCAAAAATGCGTTTATGGTCATAAATGCATTTTGGTGTATTTGGAGCCCAAGAACCGTGTGTGGTGGCTGCAATTGTCCTCTTTCTGTTATAAGAAACGAAATCCACAATCTAAAAAAATGAAGAAAATGTGGTCGTTACTTGTTTCTGAATGTAGGTTTACTGTATGTTACCGTGTACGGTGTATAGTCGTTTATTAAATTTTATATGCTTATTGATACATATTATTTGGGAGGTGTTTTAACACCCAAATCACCCCGCTAGTTACAGCCTTGGAGCTCGGCACTAAAGCCGTGTTACAACATGGGTCAAAGCTGATCGCCGACGATCATTACTGTGACGACGAAAACGGCGAAGGCGACACAGAAAGTCCTGACGCTGAGTGGTGACGCGGTGGAACACAGTTCGGCTGGGTTGGTGACGCCGTAGACGTCAAGCTCGTAGTCGAGCTGCAGTCCGTGCACACTGTGGCAGTCGCTGGCGGCGACGTACAGTCGCAGAGGCTCGTCGTAGCGCCGTTCTCCCTGGCACGACACCTCGTCCGCGTTGTAGTTCGACACACATCCGTTCTGTGACTCTCCGGCGTTCAGTGACATCACCTGCAACGCGTATACGATATACGATAACACGGACGTCCTCCTCATCTCGCTCAGATTAGTGGCAGATGTTTAAGTCATATATCACTGCCGGACTGCCGCCGGCGTACTGCGTGTCTCAGCGACACGTATCAGATAGCGGTGTCGCCCCGCCCCAAGTCATCTGTCCACCCGCATGCTGTAAGGAAGCTTCGACCAATGGCGAATTTTGTTTCGACGACTGAGCTCTTTTATAGTATAGATTCCTGATGTTGAATCTGCTGTTGCATTGCTTTGTCCAAAGCCTCACTTCTGCCAATATAGCATTCACGGCATTCCGCGTCGATAACTTTGCTCGAGAGTAATAAATACATAGGTATGATATTAACTATACCGACTGTCCTTTCAGACAAAATAAGCGCGGTGGCTATGATTGAGTACCCGATAATGAATATTGTACTTTTATGTGTAAAATGAAAACTAACGGCAGCCTGTTGTAGTATCAATGATTTGTTTATATTGCTTTCTGACGGCTTTGTTCGTTATCTGAACGTCGCCTTTAACCATGGCTTCGGCCTCTCCGAATTTTTTTTTGGAATGGCGCCTGCTTCCGCCTCCTAGAAAATTGCGAGTTAGAAATACCTAGTATCGAGGCCTTAATCAGACATTTATTTCGGGGTTGGGGGTGTTTTCTCCAGCCCCTTCGTTTCCTCCCTTTACCCTCCCTTTATTCTATTCCCCCTCTCTGTTCACTGCCTCGAAGTGGCCCTCACATCCAGCTAAGGGATGTGGGGACGCGCTGTTAGCTCCCCAGCTGGGGAGAACGACATTTGCAGCTATGAGACACGTTCCATGGGCTCTAAATACACCAAAAATATGTTTGCGGTGGAGCCCCGGCCTCTGACGCATTTTTTATGTATTCAGAGCCCATGAAACGTGTCTGGCGACTGCAAATGTCGTGTTATTACTGTTAAACAAAATCCAAAACTTGAAGCAAATGTGGTTTATTTCTGGGTGTAATGTATGTTACCGTGTAGTCGATTAATAATAAATTCTACGTGATTATTTTTTATATTATATTTCGGAGAGCGTATGTTAACACCCATGCACCACACCGCGCTAGTTACGGTCTTGGCGTGCGAGTATACCTGATCCTTTTCATGACGCTGTCGAATGACGGCGTTCTTCTGCCAGCACATCTGGTCGGCGCTCAACTTGGCGATGTTCTCCGGTCGGTAGAGCAGCACGCGCAGTGCCGACTCCACCGACGACGAAGAGTGCATCGTCGACGTCGGGAACTGAAACCGGAACCGGAAACCGCCGCCGCGTGCGAGCGACATGTTGGCGATGAAGCCGTGCCAGGGTGACGTCGTGTTGATGCTGCCTTTGACCAGGCACGACGCCGTGCCGTCGTCGTTGACCGTCACCCGCCCGGCCGACGTCGAGTCGTGCTGGACCAACAGCGACGATCGTACGCTCTGTCCGGCGCCCGAAGTCGCCGTCGGGTCGTCGGGAGACGGACAGTCGCCGACGTGGCCGTAGACGACTAGTCGGTATCGAAGATCGAGGCCGTTGAGTGCCGCACAGTTACTGACCGCGATGTACCAGGCAGACGCGCGGCTGACCGATGAGCCGGCCGACTGACCGTAACCGGACAACGACGACATCGTGTCGACGGTGAAACTGCGGCCGCCCTCGCAGTGGTACGTTGACAGACCGCTAGGGTGCGTCATGTGACAGCCTGGAACACACAGTGTCACAAACAGCCACTCATTCCGCAATTTATCAACGCGCGGACATATTAAGTCTCGTTGATTTGACGTGAGGTTCACGTATTTGACAGTGTCCATCTCAACTCTCTCACGCCGGCGGCTTGGAATATCACGCGATCGGGATCGCTCATGTTTTATTAAGTTGCTGTTAAAAATTTAACGCCGAAATTAATATAATACGCCGATATTTTTCATCGCTACAAAAGCTTCGCCGGACTACTCGTACTAGAAGTTACCGATTTAAACTCTATAAGCACTTTAGCAGTCGCTTGGTCGATCAAGTCGTCATTTTTTCTGCGAAAGAGTGATAAACTATCGGAATCATCTCCCAGTAATGACATTGTTGACTTCAGCAGTTTAGCTGACTGAAAAAAATTAGGAGATCACTTGACATCATTGACGTTGCACATCTTACTGGTGGTAATTAATGAACTAATAGGCATGAAGTTGTGTGAAGTCTAATGGATAACGTGACATTGAATGTTGCCTTCGCTGTGTATGTTAATTCGACTGCTGTTAGTGCACTTATCTGCCTCGTTGTCACTGCTTTATGGTATAGTATGGTAAATGTGAATTTATATAGCGCTTTTGTTACGAATTTATGTATTACGATATCTTATATCACTTTTACGGCAAATAAAAATGAATGAATGAACGAACGAATGAATATTGTTCTGAGAGAAGTGCGGAGGAGACGAGGCCTATATTACACATCAACCACTTAAAACAGACACGACGTCGACGTCCCGTGAGTGACATGGCTATACGTTATGTTGCTATTAACGACAGCTCTCTCGGCGACACTGTTTATAGTGCTGCAGTCTAGTCGGCGACGCACCGTCCAGCATATAGACTAGGTCCCCTACAAGATGCGTAGTACGACCGTCTCGGCAGTGCACGTGCTGAGGAGCAAGAGAGAAATCACCAGCGTACAAAAATATGATAAGAATATACGTCTGTATAATCGTTTGACACAGAACGTATGGCGAATTTCAATCATTTTAATCATTTCATATCCGTATGTTCCAAGACAAAGACCAAGATGTTTTTTTGTAATAATTCCTACAAAACTCGGGCGATTCTGATGAAATCCGATGTATAGATTCCTGAATAAATTTGCTGTATAGGGATCATGTAAACGTGTTCCCACAACCTGCGTGATGTCTCTACATGCGTGAAACTTTAAAATACCATTGAGTTGTTAGAGAAAGAAACTCCAGAATTCAATCCACTTTAACTGTGGCCTCTAAATTAGCCAGATTTGAATCCAGTTGATTATAGAGTGTGGGGAATATTGCGAAAGAAGGTGTTCAAAATACTCATCACTGATCTGGACAAATTGAAATAGCGACTGAGAACGGAGTGGGCTAAGCTGGACCATGTCGTCATTGCGGCAGGCATTCGTCAGTGGCGTCGTTGGTAGATCCGGCTCACTGACGTATGTACATCTTTTCTCACAATATTCCCATGCACATGCTGTAATCAACTGGATTCAAATCTGGCGGATTTGCAGATCACAGTTGAGGTGGAATAAATTTTGGAGTCTCTGACAACTCAATTGTAGCACGTGCACTATGAGCATTTCAAGTTTCACAAGGTAGTGTAGAGTCATCATTCAGGTGAGGTGGAAAACGTTTACATAATTTTGCAGCAAATTTATTCAGAAAACTATGTACTAAATTTTAACAGTATCGTCCAAGTAATGTAGAAGATATTACAAAAAAGTTGGTATTTTTTCGGGACACACGTATGTACATTGTACATATATGTACGTATAGACAGTATGCTGGTGGGGGATGCGTATGCATCGCCATTACCGTGCTCTATCTGACACATGTAGTCAATAAGACGCAAAACACTGCGCCGGTCATGCAAACAGCTGATCTGGAGAACTACAGTGCCGGAACGCCGATATGAAACCTATCAGATTCACGTCACGAACACAGCGGGAATCCACAAAGCAATGAGCACAGTGCACGACACACAGCCGGCCATAAGCAGCGTGGCGACCATCGCGCGCTGCATGAGATGCTGTGTGATCGAAACACATCAGCGAAATGGCCCGTCACCGGTGCTTCTCATGGCAGTTGTGCATGCAGTCGCATAGCAACGCCCCGGCTACAGCAGCTGTAAGAGACGGCGGCCCGACAGGTGCGTGGAAACGAACATTCTCAAACAGAAGATCAAAGGTCAAAGTCACGCGGTCGACCTAATTCTAAATCTAATTACCTATGGTATGGTATGGTGTCGTAAATGTCAATTTATCTAGCGCAATTGTCACGAAGTCTCCAACGCGCTGAACACGTTATGGAGAAAAGCCAGGTTTTCAGGCCCTGTCTAAAGGACTCGCAGTCCTGCTGAGCGCGGAGGTCGTCCGGGAGGGAGTTCCAGACCATGGGGCCGTGGACGGCGAATTATAATAAAAATTATACTTCTTCGGTATCGTCAAGGCGGTATGGAATTCGTGACTAGAGTGCGTCAGTAGCTTCATATGATCTGACAAAGAAATAAAAAGATGTTTAAAACGATAAACGCAGAAACGACAAGACAACGTAAACAGCTGGTAGATGATAACTGTAGGCCCTAACTGCCCACGATTAGACTTAAGAACCTTAAAGCGGCGAGCTCAACTTGTGCCGACTGCTGTTTCAACTTTCAGCCACCGACAACACCAAGAACCAACAGACCGGCAACTTTCATACGCGTCAAAGCCGGGAAGGAGGGACAATCAGCCAGCCAGGTTCAGGCTGGAGACGGAGGTATACACTTTTCCGCCATTGTAGATTTTAACACACTTATATATCATAAGTAAAATTTTGCCGGACACTCATTCTGGGATCTCAGGAAGCCCACCTTGAGCTGGCAGATTACACTGAATAGCATTACGTCCGAGGCTCCGCTCCTGCAGACTCCGCGACAGCTTGAGCGCTTCCAAGTGCCAGACCTCTAGCAGTTAGCTGCTGTAAATACTGTATCGGCCCATCGGACCTCGTCTGCGTTTCATCCCATACAGGATACAGCTCCTGTATGCGCGTGGCGAATTCCTCAACATCGACAAAGCAAGAGAACTGATGAACGAATGACCGTCAGCGAGTGAGCTAGAGGTTGAGTGAGCGGTCAATTGTCGTGCAGGCGAGGGTCTCGACTTTCGACCTATATCAGCTCCGACTGGCTATCGACCGCTGTCAGGACCAGTGCCGCATCGCTGACGAATACATCTCGGCCGGCCCCGGCCGCCGTCTACGTCCGTTGTCTACGAAATTGAATAAATCGCTGCAAATACTGAATGGCAATTCATCAACGATCTGCTCAAGCTAAACACGCGTGTTATCACGCGTTTCCATCTAACAGGACCAGTAAGCACTGCATCTCGTCTGTCTGTCTGTCTGTCTGTTACGCTTCTGTCCCTAACTTATGAGCGACAAGCTACAGACAACGCAGACATGACATAAAGGTTGCCGATGTAGCACAATGCAGACAAGTTCTGAGGTCACAATGTCAAACAATACGCATAGAAGATCTACGCCGTAAGTATCAAACGGAAGTCCTTACGCACTTAAAACTTGATAGAAATATGGATCACCTATTAAAGGAGTTGAAATAGTTGAAATCAGGAGGTCAAAAAGCAATATCAGAAAGTCAACGTGTTGCTTTCCGTGTGTGTGTGCCAATAAGACTTGTAAATAAAAAAAGAAATGATGTAGAACAGTTGATATTTTGTTATGCAACACGTGAAAACTGCACTGCCATTTTAAGCTCAACAGCCTGAGGTAATCAGGCCTTACAAAGCCTAGACATGAAATGCGCCATAACTGCTGAAAGAATGATAGATTCTTACATTCCTTAAACCTGGTAGTGTAGTGACACACTTGAGGCGTGGTGGGATCTTTATTGATAGTATTATTACAAATTTTCTCCTGATCCTGACAGTAAAATAGTCTAAGTTTGAAAATCGGTTAATATTTGATGAAGTTAATGCGTACAAAAAACTGTGCCATTTTTGGGCCACCGTGTACATATGCCACACTGGCCAGTGACCGTTTAACAACAAGTAGGCCTACTCTTGCAATTTGCGAGCAACTAGATCCAATAACATGATTGCGCGACAATATAGCAGCTCGCCACTGCTGTTTACAGGCAGAACGGTGTGTCAAATATATAACCGATATGTCGGTAATCGGAACTCTGCGTTCCGGTAGAAAATGTCATCGGTCGGCCTCGGTGCGGCCTGCATCGACGTGATCGACTAGATGTACCGAGCTGCCAGAAACACAGACATCGATCACACAGTGCTGTGTCGCATTCTACGCCTCACAGTATACGAACAGCTACGAGCGACAATAATATCTCACTGAATACGTTCAGGGTTCAGGCGGCTGAAAACGATCTTTTCGGACAGTACTGAACACCATCGACATCGGCACCGTTGACGAGTTTCTGCGATTATGTCACCGTCTATAAATAAATATCCTAACTACTTACTTACTTAGTCAAAAATGTTCTTGACCTTTCTGTTTGTCATACGGCCAACATTTGTCATGTTTCTATTTCCCGTTTATTTGACCTATTTGTCGCTTATTATCTCACCAGTTGACCTTTTCGCCACAGATCGTGCTCATCGATCGATCAACCCTGGCATAAATTTCGAATGACCTAAGACTACCGTTTTTGCCGCGCTGCATGGAATGCAGACACGGTCTAGCGATGAGAACTCTGTCCGTCCGTCTGTCCGTCTGTCAAACGCGTGAATTGTGAGAAAATGGAAGCAATAATCTTTCCAGATATTTATACCACACGAAAGATCTTCTATCACTTTAACGTACGAGTAATTGACTCAAAAGCTGCCGAATTCGGTAGAATAACGCACAATAACAGCCATTACGCTATTTAAGGTCATTCAAGGTCAGCGATTTTGATACCAATCGTAAGCACATACGCAACTTCCTATTAGTGATTAATACTAACTTACATCCTATCTCTCACCGTTTCCAAGTTATTACGTATTATATTTTTTTGTCAAATTTGCGTTTGCGACAAGGGTTACCTCTCTTAACATACTCGTTCGGGGTGAACCGGCCCTAAACTCACGACTACGACATTTGGCATCAAGAAAGTAGAAGCAGTATCCTATCGTTAAGTGTGAAATGCGTTTCGATACCTTGGACCGTTTAGGCGTAGACCACGAGTGTGACAGACAGACAGATGGACAGATCGGCAGACGGAGAGAAGGACGAATGGACATACAGAACCGCCGTTAGCAATAGTGCAGTCTAACGACATGCGCTAAAAATCAAGTGGCTGAGGTCCGAACAACTCGCGGAGCAGTTTTCTGCTTCCATAAACTCTGGTAGGTCACGTCAACGGGGAATTGCCATTTTCGCGTAGTGTAATTTCATTGCACTTCTGCAAAGAATATTTAATCATGACTAAATTTAAAACACGGGTTTTACTCCTGATACAATATTGAATGTTTGTTGCTGTATGAATTGCACTGCGTCGATGAAATACGGTATGCTGGAGAACAAAGTGACCGTAGCACGTGATCGGTGAATCTTTATTTTTGACTTTATAATCATGTAGTATGGCTTCGCTTGGCTAGTGCAAAGAATATGTAACTGTTATAATTTTTTTAAAAACATGAATCCTATTCCCAGACCTGCCAACTGACCCGCCTAAAGCGGGTCATACCCGCATTCGGGTACAAAACCCACGTGACCCGCTTGCCGACTCAAAACCCGCGTTGGAGCAGATGTTACTTGAGTCATTCAGAGTTGACACTTTTTGTTCATGAGAGTCCTTTTCAGGCCTTAACAGTGGCCAAAACAGTCAAAAATCATTGACCCCTAGCTGATGGGGAGGAGGCTCGCTGCCTCACCCACCCTACCCTCGCTTCGGCCTTTGGGGACCTCAGGCTGCGGTCATTTCTATCAGGCCTTGCTCCGGCCGTGCGACTTTGTCCTGAAAACCACCCGCTTAGAAATTTCTGAATGTTGGCAGGGCGGTATTCCAGATCGTTTTGGCAACGTTTTGGCACGATTTCGGTGAAAATCGCAACTTACAATAATAAATTATTGGCATTCGACGTGTAATTCGCGACTTCAGTGAGGCGCGTCTGCGCCGCGCCGGTGCCCGCGTCCGCAACTAAGCTTAAACCTAAAACCTAATTAGTTGGCGTCGGCGTCTGCCCGCGGACGCCCAGGACGCATCGCCGATACAGATCGTTTTCTTTTATGGAACTAATCGGTGGAAGCGCGACGTTCTTGCTACCGTGAGTGCTGTATGTACGCTCGCGCAGGTTTGAGGCTAGGAGCAACGGTACTCTTCCGACCTGCAACTTCACAGCACAACTCAGCCTCGCCGCCACATCGTCGAATCGTATATTCCTCCGCCGCATGGACATTCCAGCGATTACTTACTAGCAAGTTTGTCGGTTTCAGTTTCGTAATTCACTTAACACCTGCATGTATAATGTCCTATATACGTCCCAAGCTGTTTCCGGTCATTTCTTTTAACTTTCTTCTTTACTACTTTCTCACTGACCTCTGACCTTGAAAACCTGTTCAGCCATATCCACTTACACGATGAATATTTGTGTCAAGTTTCATTGAAATCCCTCCACTAAGTACAGAGATATCCCGTCACGCGAAACAGGACGGACGGACGGACAACGGACGGACGGACGACTTGCCCACATAATGCCTCTAGCAGCCTATTGTTGGCGGCGGAGACATACTGACCGAGTATAATTCTGCATAAAAACCCGTACCGAGATTTTAGGTAAAGACTTGTGCTCTCAGAGGATATTGCGAAAAACGCCCTGGCGTCATGGAGCGAAGTCGGCTGCTTCGGGCTTCTCAATTCCACCCTGGTCAAAGACCCTTCATACACCCGTGGATCGGATATCATTCACGAAACTCACCAGACCACGAGAAGCGCGGAGTCAGACGCAGTATCTGATCGTCCTCGGGGCGCAGTAGATATTCTTTCTGCCAGCAGTTCATCCTGGCGCTGATGATCGACGTCTGGTCCTCGGTGTAGAACAGCACGTTCTGGCAGCAGCGGTCCGCCGCGTACGTGAACTCGAACGTCATGCGCGCCGTCGTCACCACGCTGATGTTTGCCAAGTAGCCGTACCAGTTCTTGTCGGTGGTGAGATGACCCTCGAAGATACACGGAACTCCGGCGGCCATCGACGCCGCCGCACCGGTGAACATCGACGACATCACGACGATGATCAGGTGAACTGCAGGTACAACGAAACGAAGAATGTACGCTGATCGTGGCGGGGTCGGTGTAACGCCAGTGAGATCCAAACGAGAACCTGGTCGACGGTCAGTCACTGATGTAGTCGACATGTCGGATGGTCGTCTCTCGTTATCCGCTGACGAGGAACCTGTGGGACGACAGCGCTCAGAATGACGAGAAGACACGGATACAGAAGAGCAAGCAGTTCGGACGCCGTTATCAGCTCTCACGCTTGCGCAAAGAACGTTGTCAGCGACGACTGGACCGGCGTGTGTGCGTGTGGCGCGCACGTCACATCCACGCTTCACCGACGAAACGACCAGACTTCCGCTATCGGCGGCCGCAGATCCTTCGTCCGTAGTGCTGCGCCAGAAACAGCTGCGCATGGGCGCAGTGCTTCCGGCGAGTGAAGGGCGCGGCCCGGGCCCGGCCCGGCCGGTGCTCGGCTGGCCGTCCGTCCGTCAGCTGAGCGGTCAATACGGCCGCATTAGCATGACGTCGTCGTCGTCGTCGAGTGGCCCACCAGCAGCTGCAGCTATAGACACTGATATTAGGCCTGTCCTATTTATAGCAGCTTTATGAATATTGATTCGACGGGCACCTTGTCGCTCGTGCTGACGACAGGTATGACACGGGCACCTACAACGACGCTGCTCGTTCAAAGCGGCACAGCGGTGACATCTAGCGTCCACAGTCACCAGCAGCTATGACGTCACGACATCCACATCCAGCATCACTGTGGAGTGACGACGTCTTTCAACCTGTAGTAAACCATGAAGACGCGTCGGTAACAGCGTAGATCTCCACACAGTGAATGTTTGCATGGCATAGCGTCGTCTAGTCATTATTGTACCGTTACATTCCAATTTATTTTAAACGACACGACAAAATATTACGTTGGTGCAACGCTTTAATTCAATTTTGTTGCACGACAGTTTTTTTTGGTTGCTGGTTACCCGAATTAATGGCTTCTCCAGCTTGACGCTCTTTTGTAATTTTTGAAATGTCGGGACTTACGTACTGCGTAAAAAATAATAATATCAATATTAATAACAACAACAATGACAACAACTTTTGTGTTTTAGCTTCTGTTTTTAGCCCTTTGGCATTTTACACCACTGGGCATAAAAATAATATTAATATTAGTTATAATAACATACTGGTCTAATAATGACCTATGCATTGTATTATAGATTCAAAGGGTATTTTAGCCTGCTAAATGCACATATTTCAACGTTAAAATTAAAAAAAATACATCCGGTGGCACCGTGGCGACTCTGCGACCAAAATACTCCCAGTCTTAATCTCCTAACTTAATTCGCCTCTGTTTATAATGCAGTGAACAAATTTGTAGTCACTTTTGCATCTAAGAGAAAACCTTGATTCATCGGACGATAGTAAACTGCATAATAATTATTGCAACATTGATGCAATAAGTATGCACTGCTGGACTGTTGTGTGT
>Ga0066192_1000185_pt1 | contig 11578 bp, 8 predicted proteins | sample WorMetvacBELIZE1_FD_58707 | JGI IMG/M metagenome (GOLD analysis project Ga0066192, IMG submission 58707) | Marine gutless worms symbiont microbial communities from Max Planck institute for Marine Microbiology, Germany - Olavius vacuus BELIZE.1... | ecosystem: Host-associated > Annelida >... | reverse complement strand
ATGAAATAGCCTGTAAGCAATGACTGTGGCCGTTCTTTTTCCTCGGGCCAGACCTGTTGGCCCAGGACCATCTCTATTACGTCACGAGACTTGGAGCGGCCCGGGCCATCGAAAAAGAACGCACCCACTAATTAATATTCTTGGTTGATTACATCACAGCTAAAAATAGTTGCTTGGCCTTGCCCAAAACTAGGTCACAGGCTACTATACAGGTAGGTAAATTTTTCGTCGCTTCACTTGCGTAGGATGGTTTTGTGGTCATTTGGAGACAGAAATTGTTGAATTTGATGGGTGTGCCATTCGTTTTTTCTTTGTAGTATATCGCGGTCATCTTATACATTAGTTTACACGTCGAAAGGTGTAAGTGTTTTCGTATCAGGCGTTTAAGGAAGTGTGCAAACTAAACGTCTTACGAATGTTTTGTTTCGTCCTAGCCAACAAGAAATGGCGGAATTTAAAGCTGGTTTTTCCGTCGCTCTACTTTCGTTTTTGAGTACTTGGTATTAAATATGTAACATTGGCGTATTAGAGTATTAGAATAATGTACTTGCAGATGATGTATACAAATGAAAGTACAGTAGATGAACTCATTAGGTAATATTAAATTTATCCGTAAGACTGCAGTCTTGTTGTGTTTGATGTTTCAGAGTAAGTGCAAGTGTATGAACTTACAGCATGGACGCAGCATCAAGTGTCTGTGATATCTCTGTCTTCCAAACAATTAGTGACAGAGATATTGTTAATAGTGTATCTTTATCAGCATCAGTGGGATCATATCCCTGTGATTCAACTGCACACAGTCGCACCACGTCTTACAAAGTATGACATTTATTAGATAATTCAGCTTATCAGTTTGTAAGTTGTTGTTGTTGTCTTGTACTGTCTTTCCGTTCTCGATTATGGTATCCAGTCCATTCAGTTGGTAAAGTTGATACAGTGATGTACTGAATGCTGTACGGTAGATGTGTTGTATTTGTTTTTCCAGAGAGGTAGAAAGTCAAAAGGCCATATTACTTTGAAGACGGATAAAGGCAGATTTACAATGCAGATAGGTAATGTATAATTTAATAGGTTTAATAGACATCTAGACCAGACTTATGATGGTAACTGTGCTGAGTGCCATTCTTTTAAGTTTTCATATGTTTTGACACATGAAATGAAGTTATTGCAAAGCTTCAGAATGTTGAATAAACTTGAATGGCATGCTACATTTTCATATTTATATTGTATGTCCGCTTTTCCTGCTAGATTTATAACTTTGTATCTGTTTAAACAGCATATACTTTATAGCTTATTTCTGAAATATGGATTTAACAACTGTATCGCCGGTATGAAACATGCTGTCACTGACTACTTCACATCTGCTGTTTTGTGTGAGACATAGACAGTCTATGATTTTACTTTGTATATTTATATGTTTGTTTGTGTGAGGGTTTGTATGCATGTGTGTATGTGGGTATGTGTGCTTTTTTTCTGTGTTTTCTATTACGTCTGCTTGAGGGACTAAACGGTTCATATCAGAACATAGTTCATATTGTGTTTTATGTACTGCAGACACAGGTGGTCGCAGGGTGAACAAACAGCAAATGGAACACATACTACGGATTATTCAGGGCGAAGAACTTCATAATAAAGGTTTGTAAATATTGTACTGATGCTTTGTTGATATAATGAAGCATTGCCAAGTGTTACTGCCATTATTGTTAAAAAGTTACTAATGAACCAAATGTGCTTAGAACATACCGAATGGTAAATGGTAAGGAATCTACTGTTACAGAACTTAATACACTACACTGTTATGTAGAACAGTTGTTTTCAGCATGTTTTGAACAAATAACTGAGAACAATGTGCACTTGCAGGTGGCAAGAAGAGCAAAAAAGAAGAAATTGAGAATTTCATTGACAGGTACAGAGGTTCTCACAATTACAATGATGTCCCTGTTTCTACAATGAGACACATCATTCCTATTCTTCTGATGGAAATTTATCCAAAGGAGTATGGACAGTTTTCACGGAAAGGTGAGATCTAGTCTGTTCATGAGCATTGTGCAAGTATAAGTCTGAAGACCAGACTTTGAAAATGCGGATGATAAGAGTTGATGGTGATAACGATTTCATTTCGTAAAATTTAACACATACAGCTTGATACACCTAAATACAGTGACAGTATGGTCCAGCCACAGATGAACTGGGACTGGTTCAGGAATGTCAGCAATTTAGTCCTGGTCGAACTGAACCGAATCAGGGACTCGATGTACACCTGCATTAGATTGCTATTTGCTATCTTTTTATGTTGAAAATGTCGCATACATGCACTTACTGTTCAATGACATAAGATATTCACCCATGCTAGCAGTAACGTCAGTTACTTGCTTCTTTGTGGCTGATGTGAAGTGTGGCTAAATATGAAAATAAACAAAAACAGCAGAGCAGATGCTACACATGGATGGAGTCCGATCCAAAAAATGCTCCGTGACCGAACCGAAGCGATGTTGGACTGGAGTAGGCCATGACCAGGATTTGGACCTGTATTAACACTACTGGTAATTGCAGTCATCTCAGATGTCGTCCGTTTGCTGCACGTCGTACAGTTTGAATCAACACTTGCATGCGCATCTGACTTGCAGCATTGTCTTCGTTACAAACTGATCTTTCTGTATATGCAGCAAATAATTAGCACATTTTAAAGTAAATTATATTCACTACAGCACACCATGTAATGCATCAGCTCTGTATCTGTGCTCTCTCAGTGTAAGCTGATCTGGTTGATGGCTACGGAAATGGAGGTCAGCGCTGCCCCATGTTCCCATGTAGCTTGTAGACTTGCTTTTACGTGTTTGCAGTAGTGAGCTTGGCAGTCAGAGAATGAGTCGATGTGTGGTTTCTGTTTGGTTACAGTGAAAGGAATGTGGGAAAGGAAGCCGTGTGACTGGCCGGAAAATGTGGCATTCCTTGATCCAAACAACAAGATCAAAGAACAAGGCATCAATGGATCTAAACCAACCAAAGAAGTTCTTGTTCCCATGTTGACTCATCTCGTCAGAAAATATCTGGTTAGTTGTATCTTAAATTTGCTTTTTTAGAAGTTTATATTTATACTTCTTATATGCATTTGACAGTGTTATTACCTAATTAGCACTGTATACTCGTTATGGCACCATAGTAATAGTTGTATCCTTATTAAGGCTGATCAACGTATGTCGATAGGCCTTTGTGTTTCTGTAGGCTATGTTTTGCCTCTGTCCTGTCTTTTTTCACACTTGACCTCTTATCTCATAGATGGCCTGAAGATGCCTCGTCAAAAGTATATAAGAGGTTTGGTCCTAGGCCAAACTCATAAAATTCACTCAGAAATTGAGCCTACCCCTCCCCTAATTTAAGGTGTCAATACATGAAAAATTTGCCTTCGATTTTCGATCCCGGTCACATTTGATGCTCTCTGGTTTTGAAACAGGGCAGCTTAGCAGAGGTCTAAAACATCCAGCTGGGGCAGCTATGATTGATCTTCCTTTTGACTTGGAAATTTCACCCACCTCTCCCCTAATTTTACAGGGGGTAGAAAGTGCGAAATTTGTCCCAAAATGGGAATTGAGGTGATACAGTACCAAACATAGAAATATATCTGAAACTGAAAACACTTAAGGAGTGATGATATGGTTCTATGTATGTAATAACATTCAGTGTTATTAGGTTGTCCTGTTTGCTCTTTCTCTGAGAGATAGGGGCTTCTTTTTCACCCCCAATAATTTGGGCTGGCAAAATGTGTTGAATTTCCTAGCTCATGCAGCATCCCCATGCCAAAAGTTTATAAGAGATTGGGTCCTACGCTGAGCTTGAAATGTCCACTGAGACATTTCATCTACCGGTACTCTTCCGCTAATTTTTACAGGAGGTGAAAAGGGCAAAATTTGGCCTCGTTTTTCTACCTCAATCCAGTTTAGGGCCCTCTGGTTTTGAAGCAAAGTAACATATCTGAAATCTAAAAGCTGCAAATGACCTATCGCCTCCCCTAATCTGATATACATCGCTCCCAACTGTAAGAAATAGGCGATACAAAATTGCCATCCCTGTAAATCTGGCTGTGAAAAAATTGATGGAATCATCAACGACCCAGTAGCACATTGGCTGATTGTGTTGAAATGTCCTTGCCAAATTTGATGTAGTTTGGCCCACTCGCCTCTACGAAGCATTGTCTCATTGGAGCTCCCGGTAAAATGACTTAACTGTGGATAGTCAGATTTTGCTTAAATTTGGTATGTAGGAGCATTGTGGCTCTGCAGAGGCTACACAGTAATTAAAATCCACTTACCACGAAATCCATGGCGGGAGATGGGGCCCCCAAATTTTCAATCTTTATGTCGCTGTAACTCCGCTGCAGATTGTTTCATTTCACTATCATTTGACAGAGAGTTTGATCATGTCACAGTTGATATGATACATGTGTTCGGCGTCAAAGGGTTAAAAGTCAGGGTCACGTGTTAAGTGCCTACCAGTAACCAAATTATCCATACCTAAGAGGACATCGGGGTCACCGAAGCCAAAGAAGTTTGCACAAATGTTGAATAAGTAGGCTGGTGCATTACGGACCTCGTGATTAAACCCCACAAAGAATTGCGTGATCTTTGTTTGTTTCGGTTGCAGTGCATCACAGTTGCCACTTTTTCTAGTTGATCTGTTGTATTCCCGGTGGCAGCTAAAAAATGTCAGTTGTCTGATGCTACCACAGGATTTATGACAGAAGTGATCTTATTGATGCATTGTGCTCAGATTGTTTGCTTACCTCTTCAGGTGAATCATCACTAGCCATGAATACAAATGCAGGCCTCATTTTGAGTTAGTAAGAAGTTGTTTTCATTCTGTTATTGGTCTTGTGAAGCTTTTAAGTTGTAGCAACCATTAAATAACAACTGTTTAGTGTAAGTTTGTGTGAATTCTCACAGATAGTGTTTCTGTATAGGTTAAGAAAGAGAACGCTACATGTACACTCATGTCTTTCCGTCGTTCTGATCAGCTGATAGCAAATGGAAATGTTGGCCTAGATGAAGAAACCTTGGTTCAGTTGAAGGAATCGTGTTCCGATGAATTGGAAGAGAGTAAATATGGTTCTGGATCGACAGACTGGTACCCAAGTACAGATATGTCATTTACAAAATCGGTGTTTGAGCTTGATGATAACTTGAAGCTGAAATCTGGTGAATTGAGCTCGTGTGAAGCAGCCATGACACCGCAGTACAACTCTGAATCAAGTGTTCATGGCAGGCAGTGCCACCTTAGTTGTGAGGCTGCAGACGCAGTTGCCGGAATTCCGCACATGCCGTCCAACAGAAGTGACTCATCATATGACATTGCATGCCTCTATGGCAGTGTACACTCTTCACAGCAGGTTAGTGATCTGTTTGATGCGTCCTGCCATGGAAATACTCCGTACCAAGTGGAAGACGATGGTGAGCAGTTGAAGTGGGAACCTGTCGGTAATGTGATGGATCGCATTACGTCCAAGATTCGATTCCTGGAGAAATCCACATCTTTTCCTGAATCTGATCTTAATCTTCTACTGCTGGCAAGAGGTATTCATGTACAGTAAACCTCGCAAAGACGTTTTTATCACTCTGGGATATTGTTTTACTGTCGTTAGAAGTTTGCATTTGGATTTTGAACTTCACTGAACATAGGCTTATATGTCAGATAAGTTTTAATGCATGCCAATAGTGGACCTGTCATATACAGTTCTGTGTTGTTTTACACAACTGCTGTTGCTGTTAATATTAAATGTTAATGTTAAATGTTGACCTTTGATGTTGCTGCAGACATGCTTGTAAGAAGCTTCAGTGATACAAACGAAGACAAAGAGGTGCTTATAGAAAAGGCGCATATCGTGGAATGCGTAATTGATATCATCAAACTGAGTGGGAACCTCTCAGTCAAATGGAAACAGAGGCTCGATGATTGTCATGGTACATATTTGTTCACAGTATTTGTCTGATGCTGTTCGTTTTCTGCTGTGTAGCACATTTAAGGTGTACATTTTGATACTGTTGAGCTTCAGGTTGGGTTTGTGTTTCAGAAGGAAGCCAGTGTGCAACAGTTAGAATATCATTATTAGCCTGGTGCCACTGGGTGTTAATAATCCTTACATCACTGTACTCATCACAGACCCAAAATAGATTGGACCTGGTCTCTTTAATTTTGTAATGCCTTCCGAGAATAGTAACAGCCACTTTCTTTTGTTTGGTATAAGACGACTAAGCATACTGTATCTGTATCTAAGAGTCGCTGTTATAAAGCAAACTTGTGTGATGTGTCAAATGTGCATTAAATTCAGCATAATGATACATGTGATGCTAACGTTAATGAACAACAGCTGATGTGGCTCTGGTTGTGTTGTCACTGCTTTGCAGGAACAAGTGTCAAAGAACATCTCATGCTGGTAGCTAACTCTGTTGAATATTGTACTCAGCTTTCTGTCATTTTTGTGCAGTTATGTTGAGTAGTTAGCTAATATCAGTAGTAATTAAACTCGGCTACTGAGTCGATGAATCTGTGAATGTAAGATAGACTTTTCCTCCGCTGGATAAGTACAGTGGAGGCCAAGGCCAACTCAGCCTTCCATCCCTCCGGGGTCAGTACATGAGTACCAGCTTCAGCTGGGAAGGCAAAGGCAAGTGTGGTTCATTCTGTTAGCAGATGTACGCGGGATGTGCAGGTAAAACTGTGAGATCTCTTGAAAACGTGTGCCGTACCCGAGCGCCTTAGACATGTGATCATGACAAGGTGCTGTACAAATCCATGTTTACTTTTACCTTACAGTTGTTTTGGTTTTGGGGAGGTTAAAGTAATGCTAGAATAACTTGCTCTGGAGCTTTTTTGTGATGCATTATGTCAAAGCATTTGTTTATAGCAATTGTTGTTGAAAGATCAAACTGACACTATCACACAGATGCTGCAGGGCACTTTCACAGTCCAACTGATGAACGGATGTTGATGTCACAGCTTGATTGCTTTCTTACCAATGTTGCATATGTTATGAAGTTATGCATATGTATGGCAGCATGTTATTGTGAAACAATGTGTGCATGCAGGACGATGAAACTGGCAACATTCTATTGTCATCAAATACAGAATCTGCCGCTGGTGCATCAGTATTACACCAGCTGCTGCCACTTGCATCTGACGAAGACCTCGTCAGTCAGCTGAACATAGAGAAGCGGCCTACAGTTGGCGATGCATTGCTGGCCAACACAGATATCCTTCAAGTCCGTTCTGATGTCAACGGCAGCCTGGAAAACCACAGTGCTAGGGATGCTGAATGTAGTACAAGTGCCGCCACATACTGCTCCGATCACTGGCAGGTTGGCTTGCAGGAGACAGCAGGTGCAAGCGTAGAGGAACGAGTCACATGCGAAGTGAGTGATAGAAATGATGAGGCTCCTGAGATTGATCTTTATAACATTGACTGTGATGCTATACTGCACATCCTTGACACCGGGATGATTGAGCATGAGTTGAAAGTTATCAGCGAGGGTGGATCTGTGGAGAACAGTGACAGGCTGCAACCCACACCTTTTGAGGATGTGATTGATGGTCCACCTTCATCTTTCACTTCTCCATCCACAGTAGTTCCAGATACATTCCGCTATCGACTGCCACGGACAGCGTTCAGCTTACCGTGTACTGCGGGTAGTTCCGCTGAATATTCTGTTCCAGATTTCCAATTAACTGCAGCAGCAGCAAGGCCAGTAAGCACAACTCCTGTCTGGAAGTCACACCCAGTTGAGAGTGGTTTGGTTCAGGGTGGCTTGGCAGCAATGCAGGGTGTTCAACAAAGTGGTAGCGGACGTGAAGCACGGAACTGGTCGTTGCCTGCCTCCATGCCAGCCAACTCTTTGTTCAGCTCAGCCATCCAGCCTCCGCTTTCGCAACCAAACCAGGTCGATATGGCTCCGAAGACTGTTACTGCGACGTCGCATCAGACATACAGTTTTGATGCGGCAGTAAACGCTGGAACTGGTCTGAAGCCTCAGTTTCCTGCTGTAACTGCATCACACAGAGTAATGAGTGTGCATTCACAGCCTCAGTTTCTTGCAGCTGTGATGACACCGTACAGTGGAATGAGTGTGTGTTCGCCAGTCGGTCAGATCACGGGCCCGATGGGTGATCTGTCCATAGACAACGACCGTCATCCTCTGCTTCGTGTGATGCTGACAGAGGCAGTACCGAGTGATAGCAGGGACCAGAAGAACGCAGCTGATCAGGTATCGTATATGCTTGTGCTTGTGGTTGTTCTACTTGTGCCGATATGAGATGAACTGGGTGCGATTATTAAGAACACTTAAAGCAGGGCTCGATTTGTTAAACTGTGCCAGCCAGAGTTGTAAAGTTAGAAGTGTTGGTGGGGAAGGCCAGGCTGTTTTGGATTTTTGAGGGTTTGTAGATTATCCATAGCTGGTGAAAGAATTTCTAATGAAGTTTGTGACAGTTTGTCATTTTGCGAATACATAAATATGTTATGTTGTTTAAAATATAACCTTTGGTGTTCAGAAGAAGCACAGTGAACACTGAACAGTAAAGACATAGTGAGTGCAGAAATAAGTAAATGGTTGTAAAGCTGACTGGAATGCTTGTAAATCGGAACTGTTTGAACGTTTTGTTTCTGTAGTATTATATAATGACATGTGGATGCAGATTTGACGTCTGGTAAGGCTGAATATTCTCATAATTCTAATGATTGTTGTGTGTGCAGAAATCTGTTGAAGACTCCAGTGCTTCAGGTCTGTTTGGTACCAATGTTATTGCTTGATGCCAGCCAATGTTATGTAATCATTTTAAGCAATCAGTGTTATGTGTACTGATTTTTGGTAAAAAGTTGCTTTTAACTCAACACTTTCCAAGTCACAGTTGTAGAGTGATGAAAAAGTACTTAGCAGTTAAGTAATTCGTCACTGCTGACAAGCCAGCATTTTCTCTCTACAGATATATCTGTGTCACTGGTAGTTATACTTGCTGATATCAATGAGACATTGTAGCTGACTAGATTGTTTGCAGGGGGAAAGAGATCGGCACCAATCCCGGTGATGGTGGAAGAGGTGGACTTCGATGACGCATCCTTCTCTGGTAATCTTACCTAATATTCTGTCATGTGTTGTGATGTAAAGAATATTATTATTATTTGCTGAATGCTTGTCAAACACTTTTCACGTTCCGCAGAATTATTATGGGTCTGATAACATCATGTCGTAATCATGTTGTGTATGTTGCCGAGATCAACATTGATTTTATTTCATTGTTGAAGACACATTGGGCCACAAGACTAATGACAAATGCAACTAATTTGTTGATGCAGCCACAGCTGGAGAGTTTCTTCACACGTGATGCCGTATTATTTATCCACATTTCACTGAATCTCATAGAATGTTGTAAATGTTAATTGAAATACACTGTCCATTGTCTGTGCCAGGTCCAAGTGTGAAGAAAGTGCGGCCATCCACATGACGTTCAACATCGCTCGTACACATCCTTACTGATTCCTGAATGTTTGTGCTTGTTATTCAGCAGCTGTTGACTGTTGCTGTTCAGCAGTTGCAGCAACATTACACTGCATCTACTCATCTTTATAATTTTGCCAAAATATCCGACTAAAACAACTACAGCTTATACTGGCCGGGGGCTATTGCAAATGCTGCATGGTAATTTTTGGGCTGTGTCCGTCTGTTCGTAGTGCTGTAACTTTGGAAATCCTTGACCTAGAAAGTTCATTTTTGATGTCGGTGTACCTGATGCATCTTCATAATCTTCAGGTAAGTTCATGTAGCCAGGTCATCTGATCAAAGTCAAGGTCACAGGAGCAAAAAAACGTGTGAAATCTCATCACATCGTGCCATTCTGTGCCAGGCTTGGCACAATCTCACTTCAACTGCAGTGATGGCAAGTCCATTTCAATCATTCAGGGTATCACACTACCCATGTGCATGAGCGGTGCCACGTGGCTGGCAAGCGTCATGTGTAGACTTGAAATTGCTTCAAATTCAAAGGCATGTGAAGTTCAAATTTCAGATCCGCAGACAGACCATGTAATGACAGAGCATGTCAGTTGAAAGCAGTCGTGTTTTGCAAAATGATCCGAATAATGCATTGATGCATATTTACGTGAATGCATGTTTTGCTGTTTTGATATTGGCGTGAAGTAGGTTATATTTATATATATTACAGTGTAGCACTGAGCTAAGCTGGATAAAAGCCACTGTTACTGTATCACAAAGAAATAATCCAGCATTAAACGAGCATTCAGAGAGTACAGACCTCCACCAAGGTGATGGTCTCGATCCAGACTGCATATCCGGAGTCCAGATATTGATCCGGGCTCTAGCTCGGGCTCTAGCTCCAGAGGACTTCCAAAATTTAATGGGGACTTCCTTGTCCAAAGTTAATTTTTTGGTAAGGTCCAATCAGTTACTTCTGCCAGAGATATGAGCCAAATTGTGCAATCTTGCATTGTTGAAGAATAGTTCAAAAAATTCCTGGATCAGGATGAATGCAGATGAGTCCTCCAAAGTTTAATAAGTTCTTCGTTTTCCACAGATCTTTGGTAAAGTGTTTGCGAAGATCCGTTCTGTAGTTTATTTAACGTAAAGTTGCTAACAGACAAACATGCAAACGCCGGGCATTACATAACCTTATTGTTGGAGGTAGTGATTACTACGATACGAGTTTCAAGTTTTGATTTTTACATCAGAGGCATGGCACTGAGTCATTAACTGTCGTAAGCTGCAGTATGCATGGAAGGTAGTATTTGTGTAGCACTAACTCGTAACATTGCTTGTAGCACGGTGGTGATGAGCGGAGTTATAAAGAGTTTGTTGATTCTGTTGAGCCTGGTACGGTACTGTTCACCAGAGACTCCGTTCGACTGCTGTAGATTTTTGTCTTCTGTTCACTGTCGACAGCTTAAACCGTAGCAGTTAACTGGCATGGGTGACATTTGTGGTAAGCCTGTCTTGTCTTACTGTTATGGTCACAGACCTATACATTATATATTATTGATGCTGTACCACCTGTTCACGTAACAGCAAATAATGTGGCCACCGATCGCCTCTGAAAGTTCACCAAAAATGGCGGCATATTTACAAATGGAGCTGACTGGTCACATGACTAGGCTCAGCCAGCCTCAGTAGCTGACCACATCCTAAATGTACGCAGATGGCCAAAGTCTTGTTTACATTTAGCACAGTTTCGTGTATTACATGTGTGTATAAATTGTACATGAAATGTAAATATTATTTGTATATAAGTGCTGCCCGTGTAATTACAATGCTCTATACAAATATTCTGTGTTTTTTCATGTCTTTCTTAACTAGTGTATGTTTGTCATAGGTTTAGGTCTTGATTTACGTTTTTGATCTGTGTTTTATCTTCGTTGCTGCAAGTTTGGTTGTCAGTTCAGTGCAGTCAGTTGCCTGTAGAGACTCATCTTCAAAATGACCCGTTACATGTCAAGTGGGGGATTAAACTCTTAACTCTTCTCACTGACTCAACGGACAGTGTCAATCACCGTTACATGGCTTTGACTAACAACTGTTTTCTT
>Ga0066192_1000184_pt1 | contig 11594 bp, 11 predicted proteins | sample WorMetvacBELIZE1_FD_58707 | JGI IMG/M metagenome (GOLD analysis project Ga0066192, IMG submission 58707) | Marine gutless worms symbiont microbial communities from Max Planck institute for Marine Microbiology, Germany - Olavius vacuus BELIZE.1... | ecosystem: Host-associated > Annelida >... | reverse complement strand
ATCTCACATATTGATAAGGAATGTATGTCCTTTGAACCAAAGTGACCTGCCCGATAGATTATTTCCCCCACCCCCCGTTGTTTCCAAAGAATTTTGAGTTGCTAACGCGGACTTCGCTAAGAAGCTTTTGCCCCAAAACGTTTTAGAAAGCACCTTTCAACCGTTACAAAAAGTGCATTCCATATTGTTGATGCACCTATCCAGTAATCTTACCGTTCAAACTTTGTAAAAGAACATTCTCTAAAACATCTACCGTTGGAACTAATCCATTGGGCAGTGCTCTTGCTGTAATTGAATAGCCTTCTACAAACGGGATCAAGATGGATAGAGCTTGTTTCAAGCAATCATCGTTTAATGCGATTGGACGTAGATTTTCCGCCATCACATCTAGCATCGAGCGGTAGTAATCGAGAATATGATTTTCAATCGCTTCATTTCGAGTGGAAATAGCCCAGTATTCTCTAAACACACGGCACATATCTGACACTTCATATACATGGGAGAGAAGCATTGATAGTAATGGTTTTAACTCTTCTTCACGCTCGACTGCCGAGAATTGTTTAAGCTCATCTAAACATTGCTGGATATAGCGATCTACCATTGCCATTAAAAGCACATCTTTATTTTTGAAGTAGTACTGTACATTACTCAGTGACATATCGGCATTGTTCGCCACCTTTCTCATTGTGACGCCAAAGTCGCCTTCTACTCGAAGGATTTCAAGGGCGACATCTAAAATCTTGTCTGTTTTTGCGGATCTTTTTGCCATTTCTTTGCCTAAGCGTGTTGGTAGTGACTACGTTTTTTCAATCTAATTTAATTTTGCATTGACATTTTAGGTCTCATGACCTAAATTTGCAATCACTAGGTCGGGTGACCTAAATTAATAGGAGAAAAAACATGGCACAAGTACTTCGCACCCCAGACTCTCAGTTTGAAAATCTAAAGGACTATCCATTCACACCTAACTATGTTGAAGGTTTAAAGGGATATGAAAACATTCGAGGTCACTATTTGGATGAAGGCAATGCCGGATCTGATGAAGTATTTCTGTTGCTACACGGCGAGCCAACTTGGAGCTACTTGTACCGTAAAATGATCCCAGTCTTTGCCGATACTGGTGCTCGTGTTATTGCACCTGATCTCATTGGCTTTGGTAAGTCAGACAAGCCTGTGTCAGAAGACACGCATACTTTTGAGTTTCATCGCAACTACCTATTAGCGCTGATTGAACACCTTGATCTCCATAACATCACTCTGGTTGTTCAAGACTGGGGTGGTCTGCTTGGTTTAACGCTTCCTCAAGCAATGAAAGAACGATTTAAGCGCTTGATTATCATGAATACTGCACTGCTGATGGGACCAACTGAGCAAGAAGCCTTCTCTGAGTGGAAGAAAGATATTCTAGAACCAGATGAATTGGCTCTTGATGGTTTCATGAAAAAATATGCACCGACGCTTGATGAGCAAGAAGCGCAAGCTTATGCAGCCCCTTTCGTGGATAGCACTTATCAAGCTGCTGTTCGCAAAATGCCGAAAATGGTCTCAAACCCAGACGAAACCACAATTGAAACCTCAACCGCTGCAATGGGCTTTTGGGGAGAATGGGATGGTGAAACCTTTATGGCTGTTGGTATGAAAGACAAAATGCTAGGTCCAGCAATCATGGGTTGGATGCAAACGGTAATCAAAGGCTGCCCAGCACCAATGGAAGTACCAGAAGCGGGTCACTTTGTTCAAGAGTTTGGTAGAGAAGTGGCACAGGCGGCACTTAAGCATTTCAAACTTTAATTCACACCATCAACAAACGCATGAGATTCCTGCGAATGTGGGCATCAAATAGGAAATAAAATTATGAAAGTAACGGTTTTAGGTGCAGGCTTAATGGGCTCTGCATTAATCAAGTCACTGCTTGCTAGTAAGCACGATGTTACCGTTTGGAACCGTACTAAAGAGAAAGCGCTACCACTTACTGAATTTGGCGCAAAAGTTGTTGATAGTGTTGAGCAAGCTCTCAGTGATGTTGACATCGTGATTGGCAACCTACGCGATAACAGAACAACGGAAGCGGTACTTAATACAAGCGATACGGCAGAGCTTCTTAAAGGAAAGACTATTGTTGAACTTGCATCAGGAGCCCCCAAAGAAGCGAGGGAAGCCAAGCAATGGGTGGATGAATTAGGTGCAACTTACCTAGATGGTGCCATCCTAGCAACGCCAGATTTAATTGGCACAGAAGAAGCGGCAATCGTTATCTCGGGTGACCCTGAGCTGTTTGAGAAAGTACAGCCTACATTAACTGCACTAGGCTCTGCCATTCATGTTGGCAGTGAGATTGGCAGTGCAAATGCCATTGATGTGTCGTCACTGAGTATGATGTGGGGAGCCTTGTTTGGCGCAGCCCATGCCGTTGCTGTATGTGAATCTGAGGGTGTCGACCTGAATGTCTTGGGTGAATTTTGGAAAAGCTCGGGCCCTGTGGTGCAGTTTATGGTTGATGATTTTATTGCACGTAATGCGACTGGAAGAATTGAGGGTGACCAAGAGAGCCTTGCGACCGTCGCAACCCACTATGGCGCAATGCATCACCTAGAATCGGTTATGCAGGATAAAGGCTTGGATGACTCGGTCTTGAATGGCTACAAGTCCATTTTTGCCAAAGCAGATGCCGCTGGTAAATTAACGTCAGATTTTGCCATTATGTCTCAGTTTATGAAAAAGTAATTTGGCTACTTACTGACGACTCAACTGTTTATAGAACGTTCTCGATAGCTACCGGTTACGCTTGCCGGTGGCTTTTTACTTCTGTTCGCACAAGCGCCACAATGCTCTTAGCGTGAAAGTAAGATTCAATCAAATAGAGAAAGCTGGCTAGATTGTTGTGAGTGTGTATTTTTATTTGGCATAAGATTTTCGGGGATTGATTTGTATTCCACACCATTAATCAGATTTCCACTTTGCCTATTACCTTTGCGGATGCCTTCTCCATCAAAAGTTCCCCAAGATTTCCAGTAAAAATGCACCTGTTGTTTATCGCATTGCTCTTTTAATGATAACACCCAGTTAAGCTCTGCTCTTCTAGCCTTCATTGCACTCTCACCTCCACCTACAACAAAGCGAATTCCTTCTAGGTCAATATTGCCAAGCTCTTCAAGTAGAGGTTCGCAGCATAAGTGCTTGTTGGCGGCTTTGATTGCTTGGAGATCACGAATTCTTGGTAAGCCATGCTTTTTGTTTTCCACTGTTACGCCGAGCCATAAGTTGTCAGGGACAGCGCGCGTCTCAAAAAACACTCTCATGCGTTTACTTCGTTTGGTCAACATATAAAAGTTATGCCAGTGTGCTTGCTTCACGACCTCTAAAATTTCCTCCAAAACCTCATCACTCGCGTGCTCATGAAAGCTATCACTCATATTGTTGATAAAGTAGAGCGTGGGCTTTTTACGGCTTAACGGTGGGGCTTGAGCGATGCGATCATCATGGATTGTAAACTTAAAACCGTTCTCATAGCCTTTCGTTCCCCAGTGCTGAAGCTTCATAGCCAATGGCTCTGCGTAACAGTTATCACAGGCTGGCGATATCTTCCGACACCCCGTGAAAGGGTTCCAAGGTGTGACTTTGATTTCTGACATTACGGTACTCTTACTTACTAATTGGTAAGCATGGTAATGGCCTTTCGTATCACTTTCAATCTCAAGATAAAGGTAAATAAATGGGAGGATCAAAAATAGCCCTTGACCACTTACCTACTGGTAAGTAATATTCTATTCAAACCCAATTTAGCGATGAATCATGTCGAATACTAAACAGAAAATTGTTGATATTGCCTCTGAGCTTTTACAGAAGCGCGTTTTTAGTGCATTTAGCTATCAAGACATTTCCTCAGAACTTGGTATGTCAAAAGCGGCTATTCACAACCATTACCGCACTAAAGAACTACTGGGCAATGCCGTTTTGGATGATTATCTCGATAAAACGTTGGCGGTTCACGCCATGGTTGAAAGTACAAAACGCCCAGCTTGGGAGCAGCTTGAGCACTACATTCGCCTTATTCGTGAAGTCACTCTAGAGGAAGGTAAAGGCTGCTTGGCTGTGACGTTACAGGTTGAGCACAATGTGATTCCTGAAAGTATGCAAAAGCAGATTAAAGAAGTATTTGCGCAAGATGTCGCCTTTCTGACCAATGTATTAGCAAAGGGGTTAGAAGAAGGTTCAATGACTTTTAGAGGTGAACCGAAAGCTCAAGCTTTGGTTATCGTCAACTTGCTACAAATCGCGACGATGAGCGCGCGAATGAATGGTGAAGCTGCGTTTGATGCGTTAATGGAGCAAATCAAACTCAATTTGATCAAACAATAAACCAGTACTAATTTTAAACCTACTTGATGTGGGTTTTATTTTAAATTTTCCACTTACTTACTAGTAAGTAATTAAAGCAAAGAGAAATACATATGAACAGCATTGAAACCTTAATGGAACTGGAAAGAGAGTCTTATCACAAGGCAATGTCTAAAGACTTTGTTTGGCTAAGAGAGCTACATGCAAAAAATGCGTTGATGTTTAACCCCGGCAGTGCAGCAGAGAGGGCAGATGACATTTTTGCCAAACGAATAGCTGAAACGGGTGGTAAACCACAAGCCCCAAGCGATGCGTTCCCACGCTTTTTCTGGGAACCAACCGAGGCATTCGTGAGTGCTTCAGATGATATGGGTTGGGTACATGGTGTCATCACCATCACTCATGAAAACGGCAATGTTGAATATGGAAAGTATGTCAGCGTCTGGGTAAAAGAAGACGGAAAATGGAAAGTTGCTGCTGAAATTAGAAACATGAACCAATAAGTCGCATTAACATTTAAAGTAAAGATAATCAGGAACATATAAATCATGAAAGCATTAAAAACACTATTCACATCAGTAGCTCTTGTATCTGCTTTTATTGCACCATCAGCATTAGCAAATGACATAGAAAAGCAATGGTTAGATGGAATGACAGACGAACACTGTGTGGTGACTGGTGTAGAAAAAATCCGAACCCCTCGCTACGAGGATACCGCTGAAACTCGTGAAATCATGGCGTTGGAGCGCAAACTGTGTCAACAGCTAATGGCAGGAGTGTACGACGAGCTAGGTGAATCACTGCACGAGCACGGTATCATCTTGCTAGAAGAAGGAGGGATTCTGCAAGGTCGTGATCAGCAAGTCGCGATGTTCAAACAATTTATTGGCGAAATGGGTGTTTATCTATCTTACGAGCCAGCGGAAGCACACGTTAGTAAAGACGGTACAATGGCGTGGGCTATCGGTCTTGTGAAATTCCAGATGCCAGGTCAAAAACTAGAAATCCAAAAGTACACTTCTATCTGGGAAAAAGAAGGTGGTGAATGGTTAAACGTAGTCGAGATGCGTAATAAGAACTACTGATTTTAATTTTTAAATTGAAGCCAATAATAAGGCAAGGTATGCCATCTGTCTTGCCTCTTGATTTCTCTACCATTGGCTAGCTCAGAACTGCCCCAAAATCGTTTAGAGCCAGTACTCTTTAAGAATGAGGCAGTAGGCGTTTGCCCTACTAAAAGTAATCACTTCCCCCGTACAAAACCTAAAAAAATTCTATCTGTTACGTTAGGATTAATGGCCCATAAAATTAATTTATGCAAATAGTTGAATTATCACTGCTTAATCCCCATAAAAGATAAGGACAAAAACGAAAGCTCAAAGGCCACAGAGAACTCTCTGGCATATTGCTTTCACAAAAAGTTTGAACAATCAACATCAAACTAATGCTGTAATGGAGTGAAAATGTGGTCTGATAAAGAATCCTCACTAGACTTTTTAAATTTTAGTGAAACAGCCGAATCGATTAAGGATCTAATCACTGAAAAGGAGTTGATGCCTATATCTGTTGGCGTTTTCGGTGACTGGGGCGCAGGAAAATCAACAATCTTAGAGCTGACCAAAAAAGCAATTTCTGAAGAGAGCCAAGATTATATTCAAGTACATTTCGATGCTTGGATGTATCAAGGTTATGACGATGCTAAAGCAGCGCTATTAGAGACAATTGCATCGTCCTTGTTAAAGCAAGCAAAAGGCAACGCCAGCTTGAGCAAAAAGGCTAAAGAATTTGCAGGACGTGTTGACATCATTAGATCTTTAGGACTTTTGATGGACGGTGGTGCCGCTTTAGCTGGCGTCCCGACCATGGGCGGTTTTCAGAAGTTGATGGGATTGTTTAGCGGTGGTGAAGATGGCGAACTAGATTTTGGTGATGCTAAGGATGCTGTAGATGGCGCGAAGCAGATAGCTAAAGACAGCAAAGGAATTCTAAAATCTAAAAAGGCTTTATCACCCCCCAAGGAAATTAAAGAGTTCCGCAAAGCCTACTCAGACTTGTTGAGTGAATTTGATAAACCGCTCATAGTTTATGTCGATAACTTGGATCGTTGCTCGCCATTCAATGCCATCTCTACGCTGGAAGCTATACGGCTATTTTTGTTTTTACCAAATACAGCATTCGTGATTGCGGCAGACGAAGATATGATTCGCTTAGCTGTCCCGGAATATCATAAGGGTGCTTCACAGCGCCACCAAACAGACTACCTAGATAAATTAATTCAAATCCCAGTACACGTTCCAAGACCTGGTACTCTAGAAATCAGAGCTTACCTGATGATGTTGACAGCTCAAGATCATGGCGTTACGAGTGACCAGCTTGAGGGGCTTAGGGAAAGCCTAGAGCAGTCCCTTCAGCTATCTTGGAAGCAGTCACCCATATCAGTCGATGAGCTTTTGGACGTTGATAAAGTTCAAGATGTTCAGGGTAAGGACGAACTCAGAAGTAAGTTCATCGTGGCCGAACAACTTGCTCCATTGCTCGCAGAGTCCTCCAATATAAATGGGAACCCTCGAATTGTTAAACGCCTCTTAAATCAGGTAAAAATGAGAAGAAAAACAGCACTTCGTCGTGGTATGCAGCTGGATGAGAAAACCATTACCAAATTGGTAATATTTGAGCGTTGCTTGGGGACTCAAGCAACAAACAAACTGTATCAGTTGATTGATGCAGAGAGTGGTTCCCCAAAGATTCTGACTCAATTAGAAGATCCAGAAATTGAATTCGATGATATGGATTTACCAGAAGAGTGGAAGCTAGATTTAGCCTTTCTTGACAAATGGTCGAAGCTACCACCGATGTTTGCAAATGTGAACCTGACCCCAGCGGCATACTTAAGTAGAGAGAGTATCCCCATGGGCCTAGTGAATGCAGTCATGTCCGGTGCTGCTCAAAAGCTTGTGAAGGATTTGATGAAACAAACGGAAAGACTAAGCCATACAAACCAAAATGCGATAGCAGCGACCCCAAGAGAAGATTATTTAGCAGTGATGGATGGACTAATTGAAAACTTCAGGACTGTAAGTGATTGGTCAAAAGCTCCCCCAGGCATATATGGCGCGAGACTACTAGCTGTTGAAGAGCCTAAATGTAAAAAGGCGCTGCTAACTTACGTGAAGGGACTGCCAAAGCAAAGGTGGTTGAATGTAATTATCAAGGAATTAGAAAAGTAGGTATAAATGGGTACTTCAGCATCATCAACTGGCCCTAATAACCAGAGCCCACTCATTCCGTCATGGGCTGAACAAAGCCCGCCTGTAACAATTGAGCCCGCTCAAGATACTGGTAGCCCAGACGGGGAAAATCAAGGTGACAAGGAAGTCGACAATGAAAAAGTTCAGCAGGAAATCGGCAAACCATCTGGTACTGCCAATCCTGCAAACCGTTTTGCAGGAGCTAGAAGAGAATTCGGGAATTATGCCAAGGCCGGAGGTTCAAGCTCTGATCTAAGACGAGCACTAAAGAGTTATTCTAAAAAAGGCTCTGGTGGTGGAAAAACCACAAGCCGAAGATTGGCTAGTGGGATAACGGCTGGTACTGGTTTACTTGGTGTGATGCGTGGAGACACTGTTACAGTCAACAACCAAAGCCTTTCCTTAAATGACTTGAAAGGCCTATCCACTGACCAAGCTATTGATAGAATTGCTTCACATTTAGCTCCAGATAATGCTGACTCAGACTCTGTGAGAATTGCCTTAGATTACGCACTGGAAGAAGCCCTACCTGATACCGAAGATTTCGATCCAAATAGTTTTACTGAAGAAGTTATCCAACAAGCCATCGGCTGTTATTTAACTGACTTGATTTTCCAAGATGTGGTTGAAGGCATGGGTAGGGCTTGGTTCCACGTAGAACCTGCTAGCAAGCACCATAGCATGGAAGTTGAGCTAAGGGAGCTTATCAAGGTAATAGCTCAGGAGCAGCTAGACAAGGTCACTAATGGCAACCCTAGCAATGTCACCAGAAATAACATTACCAAGATTCAAGCTGATGCCATCGCAATGACAGTTGAAGAATGGGAGAGTTTCAATGACTAAATTTTACTTCAATGATAATCCAAACCAACTACCTGAATATTCAGAGTCATGCCACCCAGTTCAACTCTTCCACACTCACGAATATGATGAAAAAAAACACAGCTTAGCTTCCAGAGGGCTACTGCAAACAGTAAGAGACTTGGGAGTTGCTGTTGAACCTAAAGCAATTGATTTGATCACAATAGCTTCAGCTGTTACCGCAGCTGATACTTTTGAGCTAAGAGAAAAGGCAGAGAATGCTTGGTCAAGACAAATGCACCTTCACATCCCAGTAAGTGATCCGAACATATGGGATGCAGAGGGGGCTCAATTGAGCTCAATTTTGAACTTTCTTACTGGCGATCAATGGATGTTCACTTTTGAGCAGACATCAATGGAAATACCTAAACCTAAGATAAGTAAGCTGGCTAAATATAAAGCCAAAACTCTTCTAGGAAAAAATGCTGTTTGCCTATTTTCTGGCGGTCTTGATAGTGCTGTTGGTGCCATTGATATCCTTAATGGAGAGTCAGACTATAAGCCTCTCTTAGTAAGTCACGCCTATCGTGGAGATGGTGCAAAACAAGAACAAATTAAAACTTTGTTATCTTCGCCATTTGCAGAACTCTCCTATTCAATCTCTCCTCACATCACTAAATTTTGTGAAGGCAAAACTGATATAAGTATGCGAGGAAGAAGCTTTAATTTCTTGGCGATGGCCGTATTGGGTATTTCCGCACTAAGAAGTGCTAACAGTGATGCCAGTATTAAAACCATTATCGTTCCTGAAAATGGTTATATCTCTATCAACCCGCCGCTAACTAGAAGGCGAATAGGAAGCCACAGTACGAGAACTACGCATCCGAACTTCTTGCAGAGATTGGAAGAATTGCTGACGCGTGTAGGTTTTGACGTCAAATTCGTAAACCCTTATCAGTTTAAAACAAAGGGCCAGATGCTGGCTGAGTGCGTTGACCAAAACGCTATCAAAAAAGCCGTACCGCTAAGCGTTTCATGCAGTCACTGGCACAGAGAGCATATACAATGTGGGCACTGCGTACCTTGTCTAATTAGAAGAGCATCAGTGCATCATGCTGGCTTTGGTGATGATGCACCATATAAAACAAAGCGATTGAAAACACTAGTTAAAGAAAAGGGTACAAGAGACGACCTACAAGCTGTTCAAACCGCCATTATCCGGTTGAAGCAAACCAATAGTTACAAATCTTGGTTACGGAAATCTGGTCCCATCCCATTAGATAAGTCTGTACGTAATGCTTTGGAGGCAATGATTAAGCGTGGTTTGATGGAAGTTGAAGTGTTTATAGAGGCAAACAAAACATCATGATGGATTTGCATTGCCACGTTGACCTATACCCCGAGCATGAGGAAGTATTGGATGACATTGAGCGTTCAAATTATTACGTATTATCTGTAACAACAGTGCCTTCAGCCTTCGAAGGCACTGTTAATCTTACAAAAGGACTTAAGCACTGCAAAACTGCTTTGGGGTTACATCCTCAACTAGCTCATTTAAGGAAGAATGAACTACCTGTTTTCGATCGACTTATAGAGAAAACTAAATATATTGGTGAGATTGGACTGGATGGCTCAAAAGGCTGGAGAGAGCATTTTGATGATCAATTACTTGTTTTTAGTCACATTTTAAAAAAATGTGAGTCATTCAATGATAAAATTTTGACCATTCATAGCCTAAATGCAGTTGAAGAAACACTACTTTGTCTCCAAGAGCACCCCAACGCAGGTACGTCAATATTGCACTGGTTCTTGGGAACAAAAAAACAGCTGTTAAAAGCGGTTGAGCTAGGTTGCTATTTCTCTATAGGTCCAGCCATGCTGGCCTCTGCCCGAGGAAAACGAATCGTATCTTGGATACCACGACAAAAAGTACTGTTGGAGACAGATGGACCGTTTGCAAAAGTCTCAGGGCAAGTATTGTTCCCCTCAGATGTTGATAGAGTAATTCAACACCTTTCTGAGGAATGGGAATTGCCATACTCAGATGTAATTAAACAGTTGAAGAATAATTTACGCATATTGCTTACCGCTAAATAGTGCCCCAAGGTCGAGTTTGATGCCTTTGTGATCATAAGGCGCTTAAGTCCTAGATCTGGACATTTCATTAAGTAACTTTGCAAAACTAAAAGTTATCCGTATAAAGCTAAATTAGTAGATTGTCTAACACTGAATTGTCCAGTTATGAGTTGTAGTCGGTTCCTCTGTGGATACAAATGATTCACTCGCGAAGCTATGTGCAGTGCTTCGTACTACATACTCGGAAATGAGCCAGATACAGGTTTGCTTGGAGATTGGCTCTGTCACTTGTTTATCAGTATTTGCGACAGAGCCGAAAGTGCCCGTTATTTTTGTCCTAATTGAAAATGGACTTAGCCATTGAATGCACGAGCGACACGACCTTCACAACTGATCGTGTAGTTGCCTACATAGGCAGGAATGAAAACGGATTGTCCTTTGCCAAGCACCAATGTTTCGCCGCTTTCTGCGAGAAGTGTTACGTTCGCATCGATGGGCATCAGGATCTCTGCACTGGTCATTTCGACTTGTTGTTCTTTTGGCTCTTGGAAGACAGAGAACTTGAAGTCTTGAACAGGAACAGGGAAATGATGTTCACAACCCTTGATTTCTGCTTGGGTTAGCAGCGTGTTCATTGGTTTTGGAATGAAGTCGGTACACTTAACCAGTTCTTCCACATCGATGTGTTTGGGTGTTAAACCGGCGCGAAGCACGTTGTCTGAGTTTGCCATGATTTCTAGACCTGTACCTTTAATGTAAGCATGAGGTGTTCTCGCGCTTAAGAACATGGCCTCACCCGGTTTAAGGGTAATCACATTCAGCAGCAGCGGTGCAAACAAACCCACATCGTTTGGGTATTGTTCAGCAAGGTCTAAAATCAGCTCGCACACTGAACGTGCTTGGTTCTTCGCAGCGTAACTTAGTAAGTGATCCACTGCGTTGACCTTACGCGTTTCTCCCATAGAAAGAATTTCCACGAAGAACTGACACAAACCGTCATGGTTAGGATTGCGCTCAAATTGTTCTAGATAGCCGTTGATTTCAGGAATGTCACAGTGGCGGAACTCCGTAATGATTTCATCAAACGGACGAAAGCCATTCATCGCTTGGTATTCAGTCAGTGCGTAAACC
>Ga0066192_1000182_pt1 | contig 11623 bp, 7 predicted proteins | sample WorMetvacBELIZE1_FD_58707 | JGI IMG/M metagenome (GOLD analysis project Ga0066192, IMG submission 58707) | Marine gutless worms symbiont microbial communities from Max Planck institute for Marine Microbiology, Germany - Olavius vacuus BELIZE.1... | ecosystem: Host-associated > Annelida >... | reverse complement strand
TTGATTATTGTTATTATTATACTGTTATATGTGTAACTGCTAAATTGTTCTTATGTTTTGGTTTTAAAAGCTGTTAAATATATTATTTTTGTCTGCCCTGTTAATGTGCCATTTTGTTTGCATTTTGAATCAGTCACTATTTAACTGTACTCAAATGTCAAGGCTCTCAGGTTTCAAACCCTGTGTTCTACTGAGCCATTCATACTTTGGGTAACTTCCTTTGAGGGATAATTTGGCATATTTAAGCTGATCATTATACATACTACAGCATTGCATTAACAGAATTTGCCATCTTCAGTGTGCATCAAAGTGACGTATTTTAATGTCAAATTTCAAGCATTTTCGCGACTGAATAGGAATTATGGCACTCTTTCTTCAGATACATACCCCAATCGCCCGAAGTCCAGGCTTTGCGTCTGATTTTACTTACTAAACATAAGGTTGTGGTATTTTAGCATGTGATGATGCGAAGATACGGATTTGGATAATTCCTGAAGATGGAATTGACGAAACACTGACTGAACCATCAGCGTATCTCAAAGGTAGCTGATTTTTTCTTGTTTATCAGCTGTATTTGTCGGATACAAAGCACTCTGGAAACAAAAATATAAACTGTTTGATGTGAAACAGTGTGGTGTAGTTTCTTATCACTTGCATTCTGTGGCTGTAACAATAGGTCATACAGAGAAGATCTACTCTGTACGTTTTCACCCACTGGCAAGTGGAGTGCTAGCATCATCTTCGTATGACATGACGGTTCGTGTTTGGGACGTGGATGCTGAAGAAGAGCGCATTGTTCTGCCGGGATATACAGATACGGTATGACGCTGTTACGGACACGTGACTGCTATAGATATGGTGTCGTAATGTTGCTGCCAAAAGTAATTGTAGCAGCTGGTAAAAGTCTGGTAAATAATGCTGCAGATCTTCTACCACTAGTCTTGGAATCTCCTATGCTGTATTGTTTTGTCATCTGTTTTGGAACGCTTTAATTGCTATGGTCTCTTGCCTGTTGAGTACATTGTCTTACACCTTGTAAAGTGATTGCAAACTACCTTCGGATATTGTGAATGGCTACATCGACTAGATGATTTATTGTCTGATGGTCCGTTGTTGACACACACGGACAGCTGTTCCGGTGAAGCTCCATCTGCATAGCTTTGCTTTGGCCTCTCTACAGTCAGTTTAGCAGAGATCATGCATGATGAGGCAGTCAACACCTGAACTGATTATGCAGATTTGTTAATTATTTGAATCGTGTCGGTTCGGGTTGTTACCACTTTGCTTTTTATTTAGCTAGCTGATTTTTGCTGGTTTACAAAAGATGAGTGGAATCATTTAGGATTCTGTTAGTAATATTTATTACGTGTCTTTCCAGTTACATACGTACATACATAAAGAGTATTTATATGGCACAAAAGAACAAAAGATGATCTTGAATGATTAGGCAACAAGACATTGTCGCCTAAATATGCAGGATGTTTTTTTCAGGATAAGTGCCTATTCTGTAGTAGCCTGATGGTTACTGTTAAAGCATATTTCTGGTTCTGTGACAGATATTTGACTTGGCGTGGAGTTCAGATGGAAAGAGGTGTGCTACATTATGTAAAGATGGGAAGATACGAGTGTATGATCCAAGGAGCTCCACAGAGCCGTTGTCTGTAAGCCAGACTTTGTTATCGTCAGTGTTGTATGTCGGCAGTGTCTGGATTTCTAGCTAGAGTTAACTATGATCAGCTGCTGTCTTCACTGTCGGCATTATGTGACTTGTGTGAAACAGATTGGTAGTGGTTTGGAGGGAAGCCGTGGTGGTCGTGTCGTGTGGACATGTGGTGACCAGTTGTTGACTGTCACCGGCTTTGACAGGTTGATCGTTTGATTCTTAATTCGTCTGTATTTCCTATCCAATCAGCATTTAGAACTCCAGTGTGAATTCTTGTGTGAATTTGACACAAGATATAATTTGACGTGTATTACTGCAATCTTTGAATCCGATTTGCAAGTTTTTAAATGTTGCTTGCAGTTTATCGAGGCATTAGTTAATATGTTTTATGCATGTTATATTAACTGCCTCATTAAGTTGTCAGTAGATTATAGAATTAATTTAAACAAGCCATTGGCTCCATTTTCTAGAACATAGTTTTTGGGGTATATTGCAACATTGCAATATTGAACATATAGTATTTGGCATGTCAAGTTATCGATGTATTTTAGAATTACATTGAACTATTACTGTTGAATTAGCAACTTTAACGAATGCATTAAGCAGTTAATTGTGATAACATATTAATGCCACTAAATTTATAGCACCATGACAAAAAAACTACAAATACCAGAGCTGCAACCATTCAACGCTATCATCAGTTATTCATTATAGGAAGTACACATTTCAGTCAGATATATCTGAAGCACAGTTTTCGCACATTGTGCATATTCTTGCTCGTTGTCCAGACTATCTCAGACAGTCAGTCCACTTATAGACACCTTCTCAACATCTGCACTCCATCAACCAACAGCTGTTGTCTAAGCCAGCAACAAGAACAGTGATATCTTTATGTGCTTTCAGCCGAGCCGCTCCTACCATCTGGAACAGTCTATCTTACAACATGTGCACAGCTGACAGTTTTGGACGATTTAGACAGTCGCTGCTTATTCATCTTTACTCACTTGCACTTCACTAGCCCTCCACGTTACTGCCCGTGCCCACAATTTGTCAGTCACATGTTGACATACTGGCAGGTCACCAAAAACATTTAATACTAGTAATAATTATAATTCTTGTGCCAGTCCTGATGATCCATTGTTTGTCGTTGTAATCTCATTGTTTAGTCATCGGTGTACAGTACATTACCAGTTCGTTATCTCCACCAAGAGATTGTGTAATACCTGGAGTTTGATTTTTGTCTGTCTGTCTCTTAGCAACTTCACACAAAAACGTCTGATGGGGTCGTCATAAAAATTTTACCAGACATGTATTTTTGGACAAAAAAAAGAACTGATTAAATTTTGGAAGTCATGAAGATCCAAATACTGTAGAACTTTAACAGTACAATAGCTGTTTGTTTACCACTGAAGCACTAGCAGCCATGCTTCTTGCCACTGTGGTTTGCTCACTGACCATTTCACAATAAATAAGTAAAATGTAAGCATTTTAACATTGCGAGGTAGGGTATTTTTCAAGAATGCCTGGCAGAGGTCTGTACTCTTGAGTGCTTTTGTTTCACATTAGATTATCAAATCGATACATTCACTGAACCACAGTCACTAACAATTTTAAGTTTGTTTAATGTCAATTCTCATTTGTCAAGCTCAACTGGAAGGCATATATCATGGTTATAGCAGCGTGAAGTCATTGCAAACAGAATGTGCATTAAAACCGCCATTAAGTGCAATTAAAATATATTTAGTCATTCCATTGTCGCAATTAAAAAAATTAGTCACTCGACAGCCCTAATTGGAATTAGTCATTTGCTGCATTTTTAGAACTTAATTTTTGGAGGGTGTATTGTAACTGTTGATGGCGGAATTTGTCGTGTATAAAATCTGTTGTAGAACAAGTGTCCGGCAGATAGCTGTCTACGATGCAGTTGATCTGTCATCTGCGCTGCACAAGATTGACCTGAACACATCTCCTTCCATTCTTATTCCATATTATGATGATGACAGTTCTGTTCTGTTTGCCACCGGTCGGGCAAGTAACACTGCTACTCTGTAGTCCTAGTAGTGTCTAAACAGACCAGAATATGCTTGTATGGGTTCTTGTAAATCTTCAAAGACCTTGATGCCGTGAAACCTGCTGTGTATTTCCAAAGTTACTGTATGCCAGTAAATGGTGCACCGTGAACCGTACTGTAATGTACCGTAGTAAAATCTCTTTGCAGAAATGACTTGTAGTAATGTGTCTGAAGTTATGACCTTCCACTGAATGGAATTGTTGTTGTTGTTGCTGCTGCTGCTGTTGTTGCTGCTGTTATTATTGTGACTATTATTGTTTAATGTTATCATGCCAGCATCACTAGGTGTATGTGCATCCATCCATGCACCTGTGAGTGCATCCGGAACCGTAATCACAAACTAAAAGTTTGTTAATGCAATATTTAATGAACCACTTGTGGAATTTTACAAAATTTACAACTTCAGTGCAGTTGGGGACAAAGATAAAGTGATGAGATTCACAAGACGAGAGTCACAGTGAGACAAAATGCACTTTTCTCGCAGAGACATACCAATCGACAGAGTTATTATTATTAATTCTGTTTGAAAGAATTGCTCCTTGGTATATCATAATGGATATTACTGAGACACTTTTTATACCACAGTGGAAAAACTAAACTAGTTATCATGAAAATTAAAAAAAACGTCTGAGAATCAACAAAAAAGTCTGTTTGTTTGGATATGTGTGAATATACGTTGTTACAATCATAGTTTAAAATGGTGTTTACAGGGTGACAGTACAGTATATACATTTGAAGTGAGCACTGATGCTCCACAGCTTAGTGCCCTGTCAAACTTCAAGGCCGACTGCCTTCATCAAGCACTGTCATTTCTGCCAAAGTCTTCTGTTGACGTTCGCCAAGTGGAACTTGCACGAGCAATGCGCCTTACTTCCAACAGCATTGAACCAGTGACATTCCGCGTGCCTCGTCTCAAGGTTTTCTCTCACTAATTTCGAATGGATTTGTATGGATATATAAATAATTCACAGGATTGTGTATGATAAAGCGGGCATTTATTGTGTGACTTCATTAGAGACATTGTAAATAAACATATTTAGACACAGGCAACCTGTGGACAGGTAATATATCACTCCAGGTTGTGACAATATAATGCTTTCAGTAATTAACTGTGAAAACATCGATCTTGCCAGCATGCTGGTTGCAGATTAGCCAGTACTTGCATATCAGATTTGCAGTTGGAGTTTCCTGCAATGTAAGATGCAGACCAGTAGTAACAAGTGTCATGGAGTCTTGTGAGAAGAAGTGCAAAAGACACCTGCCGAGCTTGTTGTTTTGTAAGAGAAACATACTGTCTCACTGTCTCAATGTGCAGGTGGAGTTCTTCCAAGACGATGTATTTCCAGACACCAAGGTGACATGGGAACCAGCACTCTCCGCCACTGACTGGTTTTCAGGTGACCTTAAAGCAGTTGTTACAATTATATACAGACTTACAAGCATCTTTGTGTTTAAATTGTGTCTCTTGTAGTAATGGAGTTGTTATTGTACACACTGCTGTCTGAAATATTCAGAAACTATAATTCTGCTTTTATTGTAATATGTACCGTGCTTAAAATTTAATTTCGATGTTGTAATGTACACTCGTATGTGCAGGTGCTGATGCCAGTGCAAGAACAGTTAGTTTACGACCACCTGACATGCAACCAGGTATGTGACAACCTCCGCATCTGTTATAACGATGGTAGGGATATCTTCAGTCATATCTTTGACCATTAATATTATTATTAAGTGTTTTTGATGACGCACCAGTATGTCAACATGTCACGGGAGCGGGCGGTCACATGGAGGGTTAATGAAATGCGAGTAAAGATGAGTACACAGTGACTGTCTAAATCATCTGAAGCTGTGTATTGTGTGACGATATGTGTGTATTGTCGTTGTTGTTTGTTTAGAGTAGCAGTAGCAGCAGTAATAGTTGATGTTATTGTTGTAGTAGTTGCTTTGTAAGTAGTAATGGCTATCGTAGTAGTTGTGTAGTTCGTTGGTCATTTAGAGAGATTGTGCTGTGAGTGATGATGCGTTTTGTTTTACAACTTACATTTGTCTGATATTGACAGTGAGCATGGCACCGTCTGAGCCCGCAAGGCAGATGAAGTACCAGAGCTTCCAGGAATACACAGCAACGCACAAAACTGACGAACAGAAGAAGGAAGAGGTAGGTGCAGTTCAAAAATCAGCCACTCATGTGACATGCTTTAGAAGACTCAAAACAGTTCTGGATGAATGTCAAAATGAAGTCTGAATGTACAGCTTAATAGGTTACACTCATTTAGTGGTTGTTATTGTTTGAAGTTCGTTAGAAATTTAATGTTTTTTCTCAATTTTGATGTTAACAGAATGTGTTATGAACTGCAATATTTCTAAATTGTGTGCTTCTGGATGCTATATTTGCATCTCTGTCCTAAGGTTCCTGAAACTGTCAGACTGATTGTACTGCAACTTTTAAATGTCATTTTCTGTAACAATTTTTAAACATTTTAGCTCTAGTTTTTGGTGACTTTCACAATGTTGACTTTTATGGTGCTAAGCTGGCCTGGTTCAGTGTAGGACTGAGACTAACTGGTTTTTGATTGACTGATTGATTTTTTTTATTGATTTATTGTCGAATTATTGACTGACTTTTATGTTGCAGTTAGTCCTAGTCGTCATTTGGCAGTGTTCATTTCTATGGATACTGCTTCTGCCATGAAATATATTTTAAATTTCTAATATGAGGCATTTCTCGTCCATTGATCGTCAAACTTTCAATGACTGATTACCACTTAAAACAGTCAACAGAAGTGACCACTGTTGAAATGTACTGCTTTGTTTTGCAGTTGTTATGTAGCACTTGTGATTGGGGTTTTAGTGTAGTTAATCATGCCGATGACGGAAGTATGCATTTTTGACTGCAGCTGCTGAGTGGTTGGAAAGACAAGTTGAAACTGGAAGATGGACCTTTGCCGCAAGACTTGTTCGAGGGAGTTGATCCAGACGAGTGGGTACGTTTTTCTGCAAGATGTTCTGTTCAACAGTGTTTTCGAACAGTAGCCCACAGTGAACTGCATGCAGTTAATCCATATTGTAACTGTTGATTTAATAATTCTGATTCACTAGGGGTTAGTTCTTCATTAAAATACTGTTAATTATGTTACACTTTAGCATTCAGTTCTTGTTGGTTTGGCATCAGGATTGGAATATGGCCTTTACAAATACCACTACAGTTATCTGCAGAAATTCCCTTAGAGACCTTTGGTAGACCACCAGCTAACGTAAACAAGAGCACTGAGTGAGTAGAAATCTCTGCCGAGGCAAATCCTGTCTGTGTCTGGAGCCCGTGTCCGCAGTACTCCGGATCTAGATGACTTCCAAAAATTTAATGGCGACTTCCTTGTCCAAAGATACATTGTGATAAAATGTTTGCGAAGGTCTGATTCGGAGATACGAGTCAACTTGTAGAAAAAATGCCCTCTCTCACAATGTTGAAGAATCCGTCAAGAATTCCTGAATCTGGATCCAGATGCGGATGACTTCCGAGATTTAATCAGTTCTTCGTTATTCACAGATACGTCTTTGGCAAAATTTTCGTGAAGATGCGATCAGTAGTTTTACGTGAAGTTGCTAACAGACAAACAAACAGAGACAAAAAGACAAATAAATGCCATGTAAAACACAACGTACTTGGCATAGGTAGTGACTGTGAAAAATAGCCACTAAACAGTTGTGTGTGTGTATTTATAATGTTGTCGGCTTTGTTTTGAAATAGCCGATCAGTAACGGTATTTTGTCTTAGAATTTTCAACATATCCAGTAAACACTGGATCAGCTCTGCATTCTTCCACAGTGTGGATCAGCTGTAGATTAGCAGCTGAGACAGTGGAATCTCACCTGAATTTTTACAGGGTAATGCAGCAGCAACAGATATGATGGGAGGTGATAGCTCTAATTCCAGCTTTTTTCACCGGTCATTTCTGAACTGCAGCAGCAAAAGAATTAATGAAATCAGTCTGCATTTATCAAAGTCATGGTAAAAAGTTTTCCATTTTTTTACAGTGTATTATTGTCGTAAGACATGTTGGTTGAAGGGGTCATCTACTAAAATTTGTTTTGTGCTTTCAGGATGATTAAGTGGAAGGAGATCGCTGAATGTGATGCAAGGCATTTATTAAGTGCCGGTGAACAGCTGCCTTTATCAGCCGTCATCGCTCTGTCGTGTAAATGTGTATCTGCTGCCTTCGACACAATAAACCATGATTGAATCATTGTTCTGTCTACCTGCTGCATTTCTATACACTGTATTTAATGTACTGCTTATGCTGTTAATGGTATTGTAGATTTAGATTGAAATGTGTCAGTTACTTTAGTAATTGAATTGTGGTATGAGGTATTGCTCATTAGTTATGGTTTTGGAATTCACTGGTTTAAATTTTCCTGTTAACAAATGAATGATGGATTCATACAAGTAGCAAGGGAGGGGCAATCGACCTACACTTATAGTTATATACAGTTATTACTATGGTCAGAATATGTCAGCAAGTCAGTGGCAGAAGGATGACCACCTCTCTGCAACCCTCTGTGGCTGTCACTACACTGTGTCTGGGCAAAAACTTAGACCAACATGTTTTTTGGTAATACCTTCTGATGAAACTTGGTAGATACTAGATAGATTTCTGAATAAATTTATTGCAAAATCATATAAACGTTTTTCACCTCGCGTGAATATACTTTGTGCAACTTAAAATGCTCATCACGCACGTGCTACTGCTGAGTTGTTAAAGAAAGAAACTACAGAATTTATCCCACATTAACTTACTGTGGCCTTCAAATTTGCCAGATTTGAATACAGTTGGAAGCTGCAAGAGAAGGCGTACAAAACGTGCATCACTGATTTGTACCTATCAGTGATGCCGCTGACAAATGGCTGCCACAGTGTCGACGTGATCCAGATTGGCCTACTCCGTTCTCAGTCGCTCGTTCATTTCGTCCAGATCAGTGATGCATGTTTTGTACACCTTCTCTTGCAGTATTCCCCACATGCTGTAACCAACTGCATTCAAATCTGGCAAATTTGGAAGCCACGGTTAAGATTGGATAAATTCTAGAGTTTCTTTAACAACTCCATGGTAGCACAGGTGCAATAAGCATTTTAAGTTTCACAAGGTAGTGTAATGACATTACTGATGTGAAGTGGAAAAGTTTACGTGATTTTGCAGCCAATATATTTAGGCAACTAAATTTCATCAGAATTGCCGGAGTTTTATAGAAGATATTACAGAAAACATTTTGGTGTTTTTTCCCCCTGACACACTGTATTTTTATATGCAGTGTAATATTAACGGAGCTTCTTCAGTGAATATAGTACAGTTAGATTATTTGTAATTATGCTGAAACATTTTGAATTGTCGTACACACTTCCAGTTTAATCAGTCTGCTGCAATCTACAGGGTGATTTGCAATAAAATATCCTAACACGAAAATGGCGATATTTACGTTGTAGAAAATATTTTAATGTCCAATTTTCTTTGTTTATTCAGCACATAACAAGTCTGTTAAATTTTACTCCATTTACTGAATATTTGGCGATCTGATGCAGCATCAGAGTCAGTGTCAGACTTTCGCTGATCAGCAGACTAATGTATCTGACTTCACGTAAATTTCCAGTGCTAAGAAACAAATGCTGTAGTGTTGCATGAGTTTTAACTAGCTAACAAAATAATAAGTCATTTTGGTTTAAGTGAAACTAATATATCATAAAAACAACACACTTAAGCACAGATGTCCTAAACGTGTGAGCAACATTTGATGCTAAAATGTTCTTGCTTTTCTGACATATTGTGATTTTCGTATTGGGATATTGAAGGAGTAACATTCTTGAACTGGGATCATCTCCTGCAATGCAGTGAGGCATGTTAATATATTGATATTCTTATGTAGTAGAATTTGTAAATTGTTATATATTTGCCTTTTTTCACCGAATGTGTTTCTTTTATATAAATTATCTTGTGGAGTATTTACATTGTCATGTGCTTACTTCCTAGTTAACAGTGTAAAATTATTATTGTGATCTGTTTCAGTTTTAACTTAATGAACAACAGTAATTAAATGATGATCAGTATTTTATATTGTTAAAATATGTTTAGTGATGGTTGATTTCACAGCGAGGTTTGCATGAAGTAATTGCAGATATCTGCTAACCTTTTAATTTGTAAAATTTCTTGCACAAAATTGTGCTGTCGATTATTGAATTTTAATAATATAATTGGTATAATTGATCTTAATCGAGTACATTTGGTCATTCAACAAGTAAATAATTTTAAATAATTTCAACAAAAAGTTTGTAAGATGTTAAGTGATTTTAAATATTCATTGGTTTACTCTTTACCCGTGTCTACATGTACATTTACAAAAAGGATGAAAGTACATAAAGGATAAAATTAAGAGCTTCCTGTTGGGCCCAACCCATATTATTGCCATGGCTTTGAGCCTCTGGATCGATGCCACGTGAGGCAAAGAATAGAGTAGGCCTACTTAACGTTCCATGATAATTGAACTTTTTTCGCTAGATGTTACCGTTACGGCTAAGGCGCCAAGGGCGAAAATAGATCGAAAATCGGCGATTTTGCTTCAACGCGGTCAGTTTGACCCTAACTTTCATGTAGAAGGGGACGTTTCCCACCAATAATTTTTGCATGGATAGTTAGGCCAATGCGACAGATTCCCTAGATGACTTGCAACTGCGTGACTGCAGTCTGCCGACGCGCACTATCTCTGCGGTAGCTGATCTTATTATACCTGTACGGGCGAAGTGAGACAAGGCTCCAGGTGCTAGGCAATGCACGGGGTCTGGAGAGCGCTAAAGGACTACAGACCCGCGGGCATTATTCCCGCATTATGCGCCATTTTGTACAAAGTGAGCAAAAGATGGATGTTATTTTAGCCTAAAACGTACCGGATGATTGCCCTCCTGCCCCTATGCTTCTGTGCTTTAGATACGGAGGTTACCTATAGTGTTTATGACGTCAGACATTCTCTTGATTCATGCTACGAAAACGTGCAGGCAATAATTTCTGTAACCGGACGTCGACTACAATTTCGTCATTATGGGTGCTGCGATTGGACGCATCACGAAGAGAGCCAGGAATCCCGCTATACTGGTTCTGGGCTTGGACAACAGCGGTAAAACAACAGTCGTAAACTGGCTGATGAAACCGGCCGGTTATTACGCAGCAGCAGTCGTCCCTAGCTTCGGTGTCAACGAGCAGACCGTCACGGCGAATTCACTGCGGATGACGATGTTCGACGTGGCTGGTTTGTCGCTCATGATCACCGGTATAGTAGGGTCCTGTTATTCACGGCAGAGATGTCATCATGTCAGTAAAACTCAAAACTTCGCTTCGCTCGTCGGTATTAGACGGCGCTATTGCGAAAGGTCATTCTCTCTGTCTGTCGTCTGTCCGTCCATCCGTCATATTGGTGATCCATACCTAAATGATTCAAGTTATCGAAATATATTTCACACCTTGCTATATATAGAGTGATGTCTATAGCTTCTTTAGGCCTACTCCATATTTCGTAGTCGTGAGTTCCGGGTTTCACCCCAAACAAGTTGAACAATGTAACACAGGTATCCTCCTCTGTCCAACAGGAAAATTTGACCAATACTGCACGATAACTTGGAAATGGTGCGATATACGATGTAATATATTATTTGCCAATAAGTTAATAATAAGTCGCATACGGGCTTACGATTGGTACCGACATCAGTGACCTTGAATGACCTAGCTACGTATTAAAAGTGGGTGACTGCTTTTTAGCGAACGTGAACTCACGTTCAATGTTTCTACGCCATTTGGTACGCTGGCCATCTGCTGACATCCAGGTAAAATTTTACCGAGATCGTCCCAGGG
>Ga0066192_1000181_pt1 | contig 11633 bp, 4 predicted proteins | sample WorMetvacBELIZE1_FD_58707 | JGI IMG/M metagenome (GOLD analysis project Ga0066192, IMG submission 58707) | Marine gutless worms symbiont microbial communities from Max Planck institute for Marine Microbiology, Germany - Olavius vacuus BELIZE.1... | ecosystem: Host-associated > Annelida >... | reverse complement strand
ACGTTTTTTTGGGACACAGTGTAGTGTTGACTAACTATGTGCCTCACAAAATGGCATATACAAGGGGTTTTCTATGCTAACTTACTCTGCAAACTGTCTGTCCCAATTGAAAAAAGTGCCGAAGCAGTTGACCTAGACATGCTTACTCTTGCCAGACGTGGCATCTACGCACAGGTCACATGTTGAACAAGCTGCTGTACTTAAATGCGGGTTTGAACACAATGCGATGCGCTCCTTTCCATGACTTGGCACCAAGTGATTACCATCTGTTTCCAAACTTAAATAAACACCTCCGTGAACAGAGATTTTGGCTGATAATAAGCTCAAGTACATGACCAAAGACTAGTTGAAGGGAGAGTCCGAAGTCGCTATACAGACTATGCATTGATAAAGCTGGTGAATGTCGAAGATATGCATGCACATCCATCTTTTGTTTAAATATGTTAAGCTCAAGACTTTTTGACCATCCCTCGTAATAGTGCACAGATACAGAGATTTTGGCAAATGTTGACGAATTAAAATAAAACAAAAATTCTAAATCTTTAAAGCGAATTTTGAAACAAAAGTAGCGAATTTTCGTTCCATGGATAAACAAGCTCAGTACGTGACAGATGCTTTAGCTACGTGTGTGCACGTCACTCACGAGAGAAACCAGACTAAGCACTCAATGCTGTCAATCAATCGTACAATTAGTTTGTCCGTTCTATATAGCTATCAAACCCATCCCATCTTCTTCCAGCTGACGGGCACAAGCCGGACTCGCTGGTCAAGACGCTCAAACGAAATGTCTGCCAAACAGTAAGCTCGATCGACAGCCATGCAAGCGGCAGCGGCAGGCAAGTAAGCAAACAAATGATCGAGTAAGCAAGTAAGTGAGTAAGTAACTGCCAGTAAACATCGATCAGGATGAAGCACGGCCAGTTTCGCGCGACCACTGACATGCTGGTTACAACCGGAGGTAAGAAACACTAACATTACACAGAAACATTTAAATTAAAATAATATACTGTTTGCGCCCTTTACAAAGTACATAGATAATACCAGAAATATGCACGGGAAGCATCTAGTATAAAAAATCCACTCGTATATACGATTTCGTGTAAAACTTTCGAGCAATCTTTCGTTTTTGATGAGCCCAGGAAGTTATTCGTAAGACGTATCGTAACAGCAGTATTAGCTCAAAATGAACATTTTATCGTTCGAAACAGCTCGACTATTCTAAGAGTGGAAGTGGTGTTAGAAAAGCGAGCGGTCGTCGACAGAAAACAACATTCTAAGTACACAAAGTACCTGCAGCGATTTTAAGCGGCTGAGTTTCGCCTGCAACCGCTCGCCGGTCGCCACACACTCGCCCGTTAATCGTTCTTTCTCCGCCGTCAGCTTGGCGAGTTCCTCCCTCGCTGCCGCCGTCTGGCGCTCGACGTCATCCAGATCGGACCGCGAGCGGGTCGAGTCGTCAGCGACGGTGGCTTGGTAGTCGGCGGAGGCGCGGCGCGACCCGGCACATCCAGTCAGCTTGCGGATGTCGGCCTCGAGTCGTTCGCGGTCGGCCGTACACTGCCGCTCGTGGCCGGCGAAGCGTTCTCGTTCGGCGTTCAGCTGGTCCTGCAGCAGTTTGTAGTCGAGTGCAGACTTGTTCTTGGCGGCCACTGACGTATACAGCGTCTCGTTTATCATCTTCATCTCGCGCTCGAGACGCGCGCGTTCCCTCGAGCAGCCGTCGTGTGCCGTCAACTCATCACGCAGCCGCTGAATCTCTTCAAGTAACGCGCGTTTCTCCGCGTCATCCGTCGGGACTTCGTCGACCACTCTAGCCGCCGCCGCCGCCGCCGTCTCGACCGCCTTCCTTTCTAGTTCCTCCCGCTCAGCCTTCCATCTCTCGGCGGCCGTCTCCAGCCGACGCACCGTTTCACCGAGGACATTGTTCTCCGTCGTTGCTCGATCCAGCTCGGACTCGACGCGCTGGAGTTCGACGGCCTGGCGCGCGCTGGAAGCACCGAGCGACTTCTGCTGGTCTTCGGCGGCTCTCAGCTCCGTCTCCTTGGCTCGCAACTTGTCGGCCAGGTCCTGGATGCTCTTCGTCTGTGCAGCGATCACCATCTCGCGCTCCGACAACCTCTGTCTGGTGTCCGCCAGCATCTTCTTCTCCTTCTCGAGACCTTCGCCGAGCGCCTTCATCTTCGCTTCCTTCTCGGCGTCTGACTGTTTCAGCTGCTTCGACACAGGCATGAATAACGGCCGATCGTGTTATTATTGCACCGCTAACACGTTAGCCTACGCAACCGCATTCTCGACGACAATTAGCAGACACAACCTGCACCGCCACGTTATGAAAAGACACAAAAACTACAGGATTCGGGATTACGTCGTTACAACAGCATGGTAGGTGTTACGGTGCATGAAGGAGATAATACAACAGACTCGGCGAAATACGTCGCCGATTGACAGAGTAAACGGCATATTAGCAAAATGCTGGAATGCACATTAGGAAAAATCATTGGCGAATAAAAGCTATAGAAAATATTCAGTTATAGAAATGATAAAATGCTGTGGTCAAGTCAAGACGCCGGGTTTAACAATAACAAATAAAAAATAAATGAAACAGAACTCGCACACACACATACCAAGCTATAAAAGTCAGCCTTTATGTTTTGTTAAACTAAAGTATTCGATAAATTTTCGTTTGACAGGCGAGAGAACGTATACCGCAAACGCACAACTGCCGAAAAGAATATACTGTACGTTACGTGATATCATTGCAAGTAAGCAAGCCCATTCCATGCAGTGCAACTGACAACATTCATCTATACACTGCAGCAAGCGTGCTCTCGGCAAAACGAACGAAGGTTTCGCTTAACATCGGACTTAGCAATAAACTTGCAATCACTGGAGTAATAAGCCGGTGGAAGTTGAGTTGAAACGGAACGGGCGCAGAAGCACCGTAATAACGTGAATGAAGCCGAGTCCAATGTACGCCTTGAGGCACAGCACACGACTGAGTTCCACTTCTGTGTCCCGCTTTTCTGTATCTGACATCACGGATTATGTCCTCCGGCAGAGTTTCGGAGCGGCCGGGCAGTCAAATCCACACAGACAACCAACCCAGCAACGTCGTAATAAGCTGCAAACGCGGGCGATCGCTTTTCCATAACACGAAATGGAGATGACTTACATGCCGTAATACAGTAGTTCGTACCACCTGCGTACTGTAAGTCGTACAGTGTTTTCTGCACGCGTTACATGATTTCACTGAACGCTACAACCGGAGCTTCATTGGGTGTAGCTTACGTTACTCATCAAGCAATTCCGTTGCACCATTACGTGGTTCGCTACTCTGGTTTGCGGTCATGCATGCGGAGTTCGATTCCTATGTTCAATAATGTCTACACGAACAGTAAACGGCCGTAAAGAATGTGGCCTACCACGGAACGACAAAATCAATCCGCCAAGCACAAAGCAGCAAGCTGCATGCGGAAAGTAGCCAACTCACTGCATCCAGAGTGGCTTTGGTACCATCGGTTTCAGCTTTGCCGACATTAGCCGGGACAGGTGCTTTCTTCATTTCTTCCTGCAGGTCGTCATGCTTCTTCTTCCAGTCTTTTATCTGCTTTTCCAGCTCAATCTTTTCAAACCTCCACGTCGGCGGCTCGCGATCCTTGAAGTTCGCGGAAGACGACGTGACGCCCTGCTTCGGCGGCTGCTGTTTTTCCTGCAAATTTGACTGCCCGTTTGAGCAGACTAAAATCATCACGATGTCAGGTCATAAATTGTTACGGCTGTTATTACTGTGTAACATTACTCCGGAAAAAGCCAAACGTAAATGTTAAGCGTAATGAAAGTGTTAATAACAAATCAGCAAGTTATCGACGCTAGTATAGAGATCTCTAGTACCACGGGCGTAGCCAGGGGCTTAGGCCCTCGAAAATTTAGATTTTTAATAGTCTGTTGGGTTTTTTATATGCGTATTGCCCGCCAGCTGTTATTAATGCCAGTTTGTGCAGTTATAACTACAACTGTGACTTGGCTACGCTTCTCTCAGTTTTATGCGATAATGTTTAAAGAACTCAACACTTAAAATTTCTGGCTACACCGATGACTAGTATGGAAACATCGCTCTCTTCGTACATTTCTATGTATGAGCTGTTACCAATATCTAGTCAGGTTTGAGGAACGTTAAAGGCAATCGCACAGGCATAAAACTGCAGTGCCTTACCTCGGATTTTGAAGTGTCCAGATCCTTCTTCAGACTGGCGTTTAGCTTCTGCACGTCGGCCAGCTTCGTCTTTGTTTCGTTCAGTTCTTTCGACGTGGCGTTGTACTCGGCGTTCAGGTTGTCGTATTTCTTCTGAAGGTTGTCGAGCTTGTTCTTGACGTCTTTCTGCGACAGGCACTCGTCTTTCGTCTTGCTCAGTTCGACGAGCGTTGTCTGTAGCGTCGTCTTGCACTGCTCCAGTTCTTTCTCCGTCGTCTTGCTCGTCGCGCGGAGTTTTTCCAGCTCGTAATTTGTCTTGGAGTCCTCCAGCGCCTTCGTCAGCTCCGTCTTCGTCGACTGAAGCTCCTCTTTGCAGGACTTCAACTCTTCCTTGCCAGACTGAAGATCACGCTTGGTTTTGTCGAATTCGCTCTGGTTTAGTCGCAGCTCTTTCTTCGATTTCTCGAGGTCATTGGAAGTGGTACTTAAATCTCGTTTGAGCTTGTTAACTTCGTCTTTCGATTTCTTCAACTCGTCACTTGTCGATTTTAGCTCATCTTTGTGCTTCTTGACTTCGTCCTTTGTACGTTCCAGCTCGTTTTTGTACTTCTTCAGTTCGCTGTTCGACTTGTCGCATTCTTCTCGAGCCTTTTGAAGGTCATCTTTGGCTACCTTCGCCGACTTTGTCCGTTCCTCTTTCAGAGTTTCAATCTCATCCTTCGCCTCTTTCAACTCATCCTTGCTCGACTGAATATCGCGCTTGGCCTTGTCGAGTTCGCTCTGATTCAGCTGCAAATCTTTCTTCGATTTGTCGAGGTCGCTGCGAGTGCTACTTAAGTCTCGTTTGAGCTTGGTAACTTCGTCTTTCGACTTCTTCAGCTCGTCAGTCGTCGACTTCAACTCATCCTTGTTCTTCTGCACTTCGTCCTTTGTACGTTCCAGCTCGTCTTTGCACTTCTTCAGTTCCGTATTTGACCTATCGCATTCGCCTTGAACTTTTTTAAATTCGTCTTTGGCTGCTTTCGCTGACTTCGTCTGCTCCTCTTTCAAGGTTTCAATCTCACCCTTTGCTTGTTTCAACTCATCCTGTGCCTCCTGGAGTTCTTCCTTCAGATTGTCAACACTCTCTTCCAAATCCTCAATCTCTTCGTCTTTTTCTTCTACGTCTTCTTTCAGTTTTGCATTTTCGTTCTTCTCCTTTTTCAAATTTTCACTCGTAGTCCGTAACTCTTCCGATTTGCTCGCCAGTGCTTCTGTTTTCACTTTAAAATCTTCCTGCAATTTCTTCAATTCGTCACTTATTTTGCGCAATTCGTCTTTGGCGTTCTGCGTTTCGTTATTGGCTTTCTTGGTCGCATCCTGGCTAGACAGTAAGTCATCCTTGAGTTTCTTGGCGTCGTCTTTGGCTTTCTTGCACTCTGTTCGACTTGACTGCAGGTCGTCTTTCGTTTTCTGCAGCTCATCTTTGCACGTTTTACATTCTTCATTCGTCTTCTTCAGTTCATCACGCACGGCATGGAGCTCTTCTTTTGCTTTCTTTAACTCATCCTTGTTTCCCTGGTTTTCTTCTTTAAACTTTTTCGCTTCGTCTCTGGCTTTCTTCAAATCATCTTTCGTAGACTGCAGTTCGTCTTTGGTCTTTTTCAAGTCAGTTTTCTGCGCCTGCAGCTCATCTTTTGCTTTCTTAGCTTCGTCTCTCGACTTTTTCAACTCGTCCTTCGTCAACTGGTGTTCAGACTTAGTTCTTCTAGTTTCTTCTTTGCTCGACTGTAGATCATCCTTATGTTTTTTGGCTTCGTCTTTCAGCTTTTTCTGTTCATCCTTAAGACTGTGCAGTTCATCTTTGTGTTTCTTCAACTCATCTTTGTTGGATGTTAGTTCGTCTTTGAGCTTCTTGGCTTCGTCTTTTGATTTTTTGAGTTCATCTTTCGTTGACTGGTGATCATCCTTGACTTTCCGCAGTTCGTCCTTGCTCTTCTGCAACTCGTCCTTCGTTTTCTTCAGCTCTTCTTTCGTGGATTTGACTTCATCTTTGGCTGACTGTATGTCCGATTTGGCTTTCCGCAACTCATCGCCTCTCATCTGAAGATCATCTTTAGATTTTCGCGTCTCCTCCTTGGCTTTGCGCAGATCTTCTTTTGTCGTCTGAAGAAGATCCTTGACTTTGCTGACCTCCGTACTCAACGACGTAGAAGTCTCAGTAGCTTTCTGGCAATCATCAGTTAGCTGCTTGCATTCACTTTCCTTCGTACGAAGGTCCTCTTTTGTCTTTTTGAAATTTTCTCTGACGGTGCGCAATTCTTCTTCTTTTCCGTTCAGTTTCATTGTAACGCACGAAACTTCGTCCTTTGCTACTTGTAGGCCTTCTTTTACGGTCTTTAGCTCTTCCCTCAAAGCCTTCATTTCCTTCTTATTTGCCTTCAAATCATCTTTAACTGATCTGTAGTCATCTTTGCTCGATTCCAACTGTTCCGTTGTTGTCTTGAGCTCATCTCTGGTTGCTTTTAGTTCTTTTCTCTTGGCTTTAAAGTCGTCTTTCGTCGTCTTTAGTTCGTCTTTCACCTTTGTGAGCTCCTCGAGATGGGTTTCTGACTCTTCTTCTTTCTCATTAAGTGCATCCCTAGTTTCCTCCAACTAAATTAGATAAAACAAACTAACACTATTATTCACAGCAAATTTAAACAAGTAAGCCTCGACGTCACACCGTCGAAATGTATGCCTCCGCCGCTGTAAGCTAATTGATCTGGAAAAAGTCACGACCAGACTAGTTAACCTATAGTGGTGGATGCAAACGGTTAACAGGTCTCGCCAATCGCCATGACCTTGACCTTTGACCCCTGATCTTGAAAACCTTTTCGACGATGCTCACTCACATGAAGAATATTTGTGCCACGTTTCACAGAAATCACTCCACTATGAACAGAGGTATTGCGTTACACGCGAATGGACGGACAGACAACGGCCGGACTGCCGGATAGACAACCCGAAAACACAATTGTTGGCGGAGGCATAAAGCGGTTGTTACGCTAAGTATCTAAACACAACATGCAGTGCAGCATCACTGTTAACTAATGTCAACAAAAATGTTCATACAGTGCAAGTCAAACAGCAGCTCTCTCCCATAAAACTTTTTGCGATATTTTCACTCATGGCGAACCTGTATAATTGAAAATTTTCTCCGTTGTTGCACAATCATATCCCCAAATGCCGACCAATTTTGGTCCATTTATATGATTATTTCTATGACCTGTATCATTTGTACTACAATAATAAGACTCCTTTATTTTAACAATTCAGTTCAGTTCATTACGAAAATTACAATTAAACTAAATATAACTGTAAGTATATGTTATGTGAATTATCATATTTTATGTCCAAAATGTGCATGGTTGGCTGACACACATGCCTGCAGTCGCTTGCGGAAGTCTTTCAGACCGTTCTCACTAACTTTTTGCGGTAAGGCAGACCAAATCAGTCGCAGTGCTTCTTTAAGCTCCGAAATTGTTTTGGCATCGGTTGCAGCTTGTGCAAAAACTCCACCACTGCCTCCCAAACGTCATAATCCAGCGGACTGAGCCTCGGGTAAATCTCTAAAGCTGGTACCGGTACTCTGCATTTTCATTTTCTGGTGAAACTCAAAACTTGAAATGGTAAAAACGATAAGTACTCGTAGAACAGTTAACACAATTTCATATTAAGATAAATCTACCAGAATTGGTAAATACGTGCGGATAAAAATTGACGACAAAAGGACAAAATTTCACGGAAATAAACTTAGCCTAAGTGAAAATATCGCACTGTAAAAGGTATATAAAATGGCTGCTCAGTGGCACATTGTCGACAAAATGATTCAAAATTACTGAGATATATACTTGTAATTAAAAATATGCGCCCCAAGCTCAGTTTATTAACATGCTGTATTGGAAAGCAATACAAGAATATACAATGCATCGATGGTATTATCTCACATAGGTAAAGAACTAACAAGCAGCCCATGGGCCGTGACAGTCAGCTGGCAGCACAGCTGTATAAGCACGATGACCTATAAACCCAGTAAACTAGGCCAGACTGGCCTAGTTTCTGGTTTGTGATCAGAGTTCGTCAGTAGGTCTGTGCATGCAGGATTACAAGTCTGTACGTGTAGCGGTTATGATTTGTGCCACCCTGGTTAACACACAGATACACACAGAAAGCTGTTGACCAGTTATACTATTAGTCCAGCTAACTAGCCGAGACTAAAATTGATAATTGCATAAAAAGTTAGAAACGTGACATTATTGGTCTGTCCATTGCATGTTGCAGCTGTGCATTTTATCACTTGAGTTGTTGCTTCTGCGTTGTTTATACAATATTACTTGAATTTGCAATTTTGCGCCTACTTAGGCCTACATATAATTGACGACGACGACGACGACGACGATGATAATGTTTATAAATGTCCGTAATTTTCACCGAATTACTGAGAGACTAAACAGTCTGTCTAAAAGTAACTGATGCAGTTTTAGAAACGACAGAAAACATTTTCACGTAAAAATACACTCAAAATGAAATAGCATAAGCTATTGTCGGAGAGCAAAATACAGAAAGGACTTATTCCCCCTCCCGAAGACCCCGTAAATTATAGCGCTGTTAAGCCTTGACTACATGTAAGTGTGCGTGCGACAAACAGGCGACGAACCTCGGTAGTAACGCTATCGTACTGCGTCTGAAGCTCGTCTTGTGATGTGCGTATCTTCTCGATCTCTTCTTGTAAGCTGCGAATCTGTTCTTCGGCCGTGCCGCTGAAAGACCGCGCCGTTGCCAGCTACGACACGTCGTCATCATCATCATCATCATCATCATCATAGAGTATGTACGCGATTTGCTGGTTTCTGAAGAGCTCATACTGAAACGTATCAACAAAGCTTTGTCAAATTCAAGTATAACACAAACATTTTTCCGTCATTCCAACGATTCCTCTTCCTGTCTTTCACACATTTCGCTGCCTGTTGTCTGTCATTTCCTCTCCGATGCAGATCTTCTTTTACATTGTTTATCCATCTCTTTCTCTCTCATCCGTGGCTTCTTGTACCCGGTACTGCTGTTGCCAACGCTTCTGCTGGTAATCTGCAGTTATCAATTCGTTTGACATGTTCGAACCACTGTAGTCTGCGTTTCGGAATTTTTTTTGTACCAGTGATGTATGTCTCAGAATCACTATGAATATTACAGTTACTGTAGTATTTTGTTGCGATCAATTTTAGCCAATGATATCAATATTTCATTTTTAGCACGCATTTTACGAATGGGAATATGAGTTGCTTGACAGGTACATATATCGTAGGCCTATATGATAAGTCATGGTTGACATCATCACGTAACGCGTGGTTTCAACACTGTATGACTTATTGCACACGCTAGAACGAGCGCTTATATTACAGCGTCATGATATGATTTTTTAGTAATTTTAGTAGTAAGCCTAGCACTTGTATGTTGTTCTTCATTGTTCTGTAGCCGCGTCTGTCTTCATATTTTATGCTATGTAGGCCTATATTTTTATGTGCTGCCCATGTGGCCTAATGATAATATTAATAATAAGCTTGTCTCCATTTCGCGTTATGAGAAAGCAATTTTTCGTAACAGCACATTTCGACGTTACTGCCTATCAGTGTGTTACAGTGTTTGACTTTTCGGGCGTTCTCATCTGATATTTGGAATGAAAAGCATCACTAAAACTACTGACTACTGGCAACAAATAGCAGATGTTCAAATCAGTTACATAGCTATCTCCTATAGCTGACCTCTTTGGTGGCTCTGTCGTAGTCGAACTTGAGTTCATCGTTGTCGCGCTGCTGTTCTTCGAGATCGTCCTGCAGTTTCTTTATCTTCTGTTGCATCGCGCTCTTCTCTTCGCGCAATGCCGTCAACTGATCACAACATTTACAGTTCATTTCGCATCATTGAGCAGCACGATCGAAAGACAGAACAGATTACGACAGTAGAAAAGAAAAACTGCACGAATTAAGGGAGATATCAGATCAAATCAAATTCTTTTGCTTACCAATAAAAACAACAGAATAAACTGCCAGCAGGACCCAAAAGCAGAATAAACTGCTCTAAAACATGGACCAAAGCATAAAACGCAAAATAAAGCCTTTTTCGTTTTCGAAAAAAACTGTCACAGTTAACTAATAGCGAAACTACAACCGTTTTACGGAGCAAAGTTGACGGAGAATTCAGACAGCAAATTAGTTGAGAAGTAGAAATACGTTCTGTGAAACGTGGTATCTGCCCCATAGCCAAGTCCACAATGAACGAACTGTTCCAATAATTATGGCCGAATGCATTGCACATGCACGAAATGGCCATATTTCCACTTCCGGTCTAAAATTTGACATCGCCATCGTGGTCCTCGACCCCGATTTCCTTGTGGACGCGAAAATTTCGGCGATTCGCGCACATATAAGGCGGATATAGGATTAATTAATATTTACATGGATTTTCAGGACCTCTTGGCCTAAAAATGGGGGTTTTGGGAGGGCAAATAGGGGAAGGGTGGTGCGATATTGACCCCCAACGAACTCGTTTTTACTTTTGGGGGTACTTACGTCTGTGCCAATTTTGGTAAAAATCGATCAAGAAATGCGACTGCGAGAGTGCACACAGACAGACAGACTGACACACTGACAGATGCAAACCGATTTTATAATGTGTCCCATGCTATATGCTGTAGCTATGGGACAGATAACTACAGGTACGATCTATCGTTACCAGCGGAGGCATATAAACAAATAACAGCTGACCTCGGCGGTACTTTTGTCGTAGTTGCCGCTAAGCGTATCGCTCAAGGAGCGCAGCTTGTCGACGTCCTCCTGTAACTGAGACAGACGGCTGACCACTTTGCCGTGCTTCTCCGACAACGACGCCAGCTGCACAAGTTATATTCATACACGTGTAATAAAGCATTTTGTTTGCAACGCAACCAATAATAAGCGCGCCAGCAGTCACTAACGGAATTACTCGATACAGTTTTCAAAATCGAATCATCTCAAGTTATTGCTTCTCTGAACCAGCTGAACGAGTAATGTAGAATAGGTCATTGCTGTCTAGATGAATATTTTCGCTCCTTTTTGTTCTCTCGTAAACAGACAGACACAGACTCGAGTCACTCGACCAAATGAAATATTAAACATAACACTAAAAATTGGCTACGCAAGCAAGCCGAGTACACAAGCCGAGTAAGTACATAAATATAAGTAAGTATTGTCGATATCACCAGCGCGCCAGACGTGCTGCGAAGCATGTATTGTTTTAGCTGCGTTTGCCTGTGTACGTGTCTGTCTGTGTGTCCGTCTGTCAGTCGCAAACACTGATAAACTACCAAGCAGATATTGCAGACCTTGGGCGCGATGTAGGCGATGGGATAAGGCTGATTTGGCTGCGTATTATTACAGAACATCTG
>Ga0066192_1000180_pt1 | contig 11634 bp, 9 predicted proteins | sample WorMetvacBELIZE1_FD_58707 | JGI IMG/M metagenome (GOLD analysis project Ga0066192, IMG submission 58707) | Marine gutless worms symbiont microbial communities from Max Planck institute for Marine Microbiology, Germany - Olavius vacuus BELIZE.1... | ecosystem: Host-associated > Annelida >... | reverse complement strand
ATGAACCATACCTGCCTTTGCCTTCCCAGCCGATGCTGGTACTCATTTACCGACCCCGGACGGATGGAAGGCTGAGTTGGCCTTGGTTTGTGTGCATGGTTTGTGCTCAACAGTTTAGTTATGTACTGTTATTGAATAGTGATCACATTACCAGTAGGTCGGCGGTAATAAAACGAGTCGTTCATCATCATCACCTTCATACGCGGATTTATAATGCACCTATTACAATTATAGGTCATAAGTGCATTACAGACTACGGAGTCGTTCGTATCGTTGTACTGTAGGATCTACAGATGCAGTACAGAACTGTCAGTGTTTAATGTGTTTGCTGTGTACAGACGCCGGCGCCTGCTGGTGGCACGTACGCTATCTGTCGGTCGTGTTGCGGGGTGATACCTAGGCACCAGTGCGGTGCTTCTCCGCCGCCGCACGTGGTCGCGTGTGGGAGGCACTGCTCGGCGGCGGCGGCGGCGGCGGCGTCGCCGGTTCTTGCCCGCCCGTCGCCGCCGCTTCTCATGCACCACGCCCCGACGTCCGGCCCCGTCGCTGCGGGCTTCCAGCAACCAGCGCCACCGCACGTTCACGACTGTCCGTCGTACCGCGACGACCGTCCACCGCTGTCGCTCGAGCCCGGCTATCACCCGGGCTCGTGGCAGGACCCGGTCACCGTCCAGTGTCCAGTGCACGGCCACTACCAGCCGTTCGTCGCCGGCTTCCATCAGACTGTCTGTTCGACGGAGCATCTGCAGCTCACTCATCCTCATCATCAGTTCATCTGTCATCACCAGCAGCCGCAGCAGCAGCCTCTCAGTCACGTCTACCAGGCGTCTTATGCCGTCCAGTCACCGCCACTCATCCAGCAGTCGCAGTACCCGTACAGCGCAGTGCCGGCGTCCGGCGTCGATGTGGACTTAGCGGCGACCACTGCGTCGCGAGCAGGCGACTGGTATTATCCGTACATGGAGTTTCAGCATCAACCAGACTGTCAGCATATGTCACATCCCATCAGCGCGCCTCTGCCCCAGCAGCAGCAGCAGCAGCATATGCCGAGTGTAGGACTGGCGAGGACTGACACTGATGCAGATAATGAGAGACTAGAACTGAGTGAACGGTCAGCGGGTGATAATACTGATACATCTGCGTTGATGACAGCTCATCACGATGAACCTACAGCTGCTGCTGCTATGGCTACCTGTATTACAGGTGAGAGCCACCTTACTCTAGATGTTCACTGTTCGTTTTTACGTCTTCACCGGCGATTAGTGGCCAATGGCGTTGTGTTTTCCGGTTGTGATAACATTTGTTGGCACAATATCATACAGATTGCTTGTGGGAATTTTCCCGAATTTAAATCTTAGGTGCACTTGGGGACAGATACGAACTGATTACATTTTGAGGTCAAAAGCTGAAAGTTCAAGGTCAGAGCGAAATTTTTCGGCGAGGGCATGCTGATCGACAGTCTGCCGCCGATCTAGTTAATCGTACATGTCTTCCTCATTGTGCCGCATTGTGATTTCATGTCACAGATGCTTTCATCACCACATCTGTCAGCTTGGTAAGTGCACTGACATCTGCAGAAAGCAAACGGTCATTGTCAGCAAGTTGAATCAAGGGACATAACTCCACAGTGTTGTTGATGGGGTACAGACCATTGCTTTGTGATAGACATGATGATATTGCATTTGGCTGCTGACAGTTTTTCAATATTTACTTGGCGGATGTGACTGATGTCGGTTGTCTCTTCGCGATGTCACTAGAATCCAGCAGCAGCATTTGGCATTATTAGTTTCCCTGCACAATGGCTCATCTGGGAGGAGATGACAGCTCTGATGCTCACTGTCCAGTGATAGATTAGTGACAATCTTATTGAAACGTAATATGCTCTTCACTTTATATTACTGCATTAGCATCAGTCCTGTCTGTAGGAGGTGGCATTATAGATTGCACTCGTCTGTCTGTTGCTTTCCTGTCCAAATAACAAACTCTTGAAAGCCCATATTGATGGATACTTGGTCCATGTTATGAGTAGATTTTGGTCATAGGCCAAGGTCACAACTCACAAGGCTGCATAATGCTGAGACAGAAAATATGCTGTAACTTTCAAACCAAAAATCTGTACAAACTTGAAACTCAATAGAAGTATAGAGCGCATGAAGCCAAAGTGACACTGGTCATATTTGGTAGACAGATTATGGAATGTCATGCTGTTTTATGGTCATATGATCAACAGTCGAGTTCACCAGGACACAAAACCTACATACAATATGCACCATATCTGGTGAAAACTACATCTGAAGCTACAGCCTTATGGTGAGATAGAAATGTCACGCCATCTTCAAATCAGATGCTGTACAGATAAAGTACTGTTTACCGAGTCTGAGAACTTGTGCAGTTAATATGTCAAGGTCAAGGTCGCAAAGTCAGCGCCACCTGGCAGGTGCAGTTGAGCAACTAATGAATTTCAGTCATGATGAGTGTGTTGAACCAAAACAACTAGAATAACTGTCAAATGTTTAAGGCGAAGAGATCCAAGCAAATGAATGCAATCATAAAACTGAAGAGTGCTGCGTGTCATTTCAATCACCTGTGCTGCACATTTTCTTATACATGCTTGCATAAAACAACTTACGTCAGAATGTAACAACCCCATCATAGAGAGAAAAGGCATTTATTGTGTACATGTGTTTTGACTTGCAGATGATGCCAGTAACATGGCAGAGAGAGTTTCCATGCCATGTTCACAAGATGACAGCGACTCTTACACACACACCGCTGTTGCTTCCGTTGCATCAGCTTTCTCCGTCATGTCAGTAGTGAGTACAGGTTCTCATGTGAGTGACACATCGCGGTCTCATACGCCACCAGAAAGAGACATCAACTCAAACAAGTCCAGCTGCATAAGTACCGTCGGTGTTGGGTCAGCGGCTGAATATGTCTCATCACAAGGTGTGTCTTCCATGGATACATGCTGTGCTAAAACAATGTATATATAAATAATTCACAAGTGTTTATTATTTAGCATTGCTAAATTCATCTGTTTGTTATAACGGTAGTATTTCTTCACTGTTAAGCATGGAGCTGGAGATTATAGAACTTCCTTAATGCTTTAAATTCGGCTGTTTCTTTTTCTTTTTGTCTGCTGTAAAAAAATGTGTCAATATGAAATTCAGCATTGTAGCGTTTATTGATTCACCATGCAGGTAGACAAAGTATAAAAACACAACACACACATACATTAGCCAACACATCATCTTCATACTGTGTGTTTGCGGCTTTATAAAATAGGTCGTAATTGCCTAACAAAATATTATTGACTGCAGGCAGATACATTGGTGTGAGTGCAATTGTGTTGTTGACGTAGCAGAAACAGAACCGGGCAGTGCTAATGAAAATGACTCTCTGTCAGCTGGCGCAGTCCCTCTGGCTGCACCAAGCAGCTTGGCGTTCACAATAGACTTTGGTCAGAACAGTGACAAACCAGAGATCACAGATCACTGGAAGCACTTGACACCGTACCGCGTTCATGCTGGCGTTCAGCAGCGGTCGACCGCGACCAAGTCACGCTCTGTGAACAAACAGCCGATGGACTCTAAGATAGCCGGCCATAAAACCAACAAGGTGCGATTGATGCGTCTGTCAATGGCTGTTGTCACTGATTTTCTAAAGTGCAGTGTATGCAGTGCAAAAACCGTGCAGTCTAGTCACATTTTTCTTATGCAAGCAAAATGCGTCAGTGCTTTTCCTGATTCTTTCCTGGATCCTGGCTCTGAATCACTTGTGCACTGTAGATTTGCTTAGGTCCTGTGAGGTCAGTGCATTCTAATGTTTTAGCATCATAGTTGTTATCATCATCATCATAATCAGATTGCATGTGTTTTTAAGCAGATCTCACTGTCACAGATAATGCAGTGGTGACAGCGGGCAAGCCTTTCCACAGACAGGATGCAGCACGCACTGAAAGTGTGATCCCCACCTGCCATACAGAGTTGCTTAGCTAAAGTTATCGCATGAAAGAGTCAGTGCGCTTGTATAACAATAAATTGGTGCATAGGGACCGTCAGTTATATTTGCGACATTTTACGGAGTTAGAAACCATTGTACATTTACAGACGTGTGTATATGTGTGATGGTAGGTGCGGAACAGTACTGGTAAAATGCGGAACAAGCAATCAGAGAATGGTGGTGGTTACCTGTCAGATGGACACTTGTCTAGTCATTCGAGTGACAATGAATCGGCAAGTGTATGCAGTGAGATGGTGGGCAGTGCAGCCAACACTGTCGGTCAGTGCAAAATCTCAGTGCTGCTTTTACGACATTTACCAAGCTTACTGTTGTGCCCATCCGACGATCAACCTAGGGCAGCTGATTGCACATGTCAAGTTGCTGCTTTGTGGGCATGGAACAGCCCTTAATGGTACCTACCCATTTTGACTGCACCCTGCCTGACCACCTTCTGATAAGAGCAGAAAACATTCTTGTACATATAGAGCTTCAGTTACCGCTGAGTTGACTTAGCTGTCTGTATAATTGCCATCTGAATGTTAGCATCCCTTACACAGAGGTTTCTTGGCTGAGAAACGTCTGGCAGTAGGAGGTTCGATAGATTATTTATCTGCTTCCTCTTTGTCATCTGCGTAAGAAAACAACTTCAGAATTTCCGACTGTTTTACTTTGGCTGCCAAGACTGAGCTCCAGTCTTCATTGCTTCCAGTCATTGCATCAGTGTTGATAAATGATGGTGATAATCATTAGTTCAAAAGACATGAAAATACTCACTGTTTAGCACTGTTTGTGTGTATACCTAGTTCAGTCCCACTTTATTCTCAGATTCTGTGCTGCTTTCTGAGTTTCTGTATAGTTGTTCTATTGTTGTTTCACTCGGCGCTCACTAGTTTGATGCTGTGTTTTGTAGCTAAACATCGGCTACCACAGTCTCGCCCGACACCAAGTCATTCGCAACCGTCACTTGTTCACTCAAAACTGGTCGTCGCATCTGAGAAGAGCCAGAAAAAGATGCCAGCAGCTGTTTCAAAAGAGAAACCCCGTTCAGCAGGCAACAGTCGGGCCAGTAATACAAAGCCGAACATTCCAGTATCAAAAACACATTCAAAATCTGATGCCACTACTGCTTCAGCAAAAAAGACAGATGTATCGACGAAGTATAAGTCAAAACCTGCCGCATCCAGCAAGGGTGAAGGAACAGCCAAGAGATCAACTGGAAAACAGGTTGATCCATTATTGGGTTCACCACGGTCAAGAAGGCGTCAGCTTACAGATGAAAATATTGACGTGACTACATATCTGCTTCATCGGATGCTGGGTGCTCCTGCCGAGCTGCCTGATGATGGAACACATCTCGTCAGTGCTGCGAAGAAGACTTCGAAGGATGATGAAGACAAACACAGTGAGGCTGGTACGTACACTATCGATGACGAGGAAGACGATGCCGTCAAAAAGACTGTACAGCAGGCAAGAGAACGCATTGACGATGTATTCGGTATTGGCGATGGAACAGAAAACACACCTGGTGATGTGTCAAGTCGTCTTGTCCGTCCAGTCATCAAATCCGAACAGCCGCAGCAAGACCACAGTGGACCTGGTGGTCTGGTACTTGATGTTGATGAAGATGTCTTTGAAGATGATGATGCTCAGCGGCAACACTACGTGTGTATACTGCTGCTCTTGTTTTTGACTTCTCCATCACTTTATTGCTCTTTAGGATTATTATCTCCATTATTTTGTTGTTTTTACAGAGAAGTCCCTACAGAGACCTTTGGCAACTGGCCAAACCCATCTGAAACCTGCTGTCCACATTTCTTTTACCAGGTTTTTACATAATATCCTGCAAAGAACACATGTTGCAGCTGAACACCGTCGTAGCTTTTGTTGTAACCAACAGAGCAGAGGATCTGCAGTCTGCACTGGTGTGTATCATGAATCAGATCGTAACCGCTGGATTTTTACTTTGTATTAATTTTACACATTGATAGTAATATTTTATAGTTTTATTCACACACTGTTTGTCATTGAACAGTGTGTGAATAAAACCATGAAATATTACTGTTGTAAATTTTCTCGTAAATTTGTGTTTAATGCAGCAAATCAAGATCAGTGAAGCAGTCTCTACCGCCCTGACAGCAACAAACCAAGCCATCCAGCAGGGTATAGTTTTATTTGTGATTGTATTTCATATTTGTTTGATACTGAGTAAAATGTTCATTTTGTACTCCTGTCTGAATGTACTATTTCTGGGAGTGGTTTTTGTGAATACTGCAACTTGCCTGCCCTTCATTCTTTAGACCTTTTTTATGTCATTGTTGGTTCTGTGTTTGAAGACCAGGTGTAACCATAGTGAACTGTACCTAAAACAAACTTAACAAGTAGTTTATTATGCAATTGCATGGTGTTCCATAATTACCAGAACTGCTAGCTGTCAGTGGCATAACTCGATCAGTATGCTGCTTTTTTACACAAAAGTTTCTAGGCTACAGCACGAGAGAAGGCCACATAAAGTGTTGTAAGAATTTCCAAACCCTCTGCCGTTTTCATTGTAACTTCATCAGTGTGTTATTGAAACGGCACTCAGGCAGTGCATTTGCATGCATGGCTATAGTACACTACGAAAGTAGGTTGGTCTAGACCATTTCCTAGACCCTGCTTGGTTTAATGAATAACTTGCAATCTCTACTTGCATCTTCTGTGTTGATTTTAAGTGCAGCTGTCATTCGTTTCCAGTTGATTTTGGATTTAGTTGCCTGAAAGGTTTGGTGTGAAATTTTATAGGCCTACCCCTAACAAATAACCTACATTTCAGCATAAATTTGGTCAATTTTTAATTTATTCAAAACTCATATGATGACAGTAACGTAATCCAGTACTTAGGGTTCACTATGATGCTGTCACCCTGACAATGCTCTGACATTGCACTGGTGCAGATATTACACAGTTAACGCAGTATGTGTTGGGGACAATTCAGATAGCACTTTATACATCATTGTGTCCCGCTCTGGCCTGGAGATTTTTGTGTAAATAAACCACATGTCGGCTAAGTTATGCTGTTGAAAGCTAGGGATCTGGTAATTATGGAACACAGTGTACCAATACATTGAATGCTGCATTCCTGATCATTGTAAGCTGGTCAGCACAGTTTTCTTTGTGTATTGTGTTGACTTGTTAGATGATGGTTTGGGTATAGCAGTAGCACATTGGTGTTGGTCAGCGTAGTTTCTCCATGTTAGGCTCAGTTAGTACTGGGATGGTTGACTGTCCCCAGCTCGAGTCACGTTTACACTATCTTGGTATTTAATCAGCCAACCAGGTTAACTGTGCCTAGCAAAAGCTGGAGAGTAAACAGGCACACCATGCAATGCGATAGCTGGCTAGCCGCATATCTATGGCCTCATTAGTGTCTGGCGAGGGCTACAGAAAACAGATCGTCATGACACATCAGCCAATGGGAAAACTTTACTTTTTATTTTTTGTTACATTAATTAGCTGTTCAGTTTTACTGAAATGTTGCAGTGCTTGGACTGGAATCTCGCAAAAAGACGGTTGAAGATACGTCACAGTCACCGCCTTTCCAGTCAGATGTTCCATTAGAATTAGTAACTGATGTCCGACAGTATGCCACTGACGAGCCGCTGTCACAGCGTACAAGTGTATCGGACTCAGATGGACTGCGTCAGTGTGATACAGTGTGTGACAACGGAGAGTATGGAACGTTTACCATTTCTTATGATGCTCCGTCACCACGTTCCAGACGCGACACTTGCAGTTTGTCTCATGAAGAAGATGAAGAAGATGCAAAACCTCTGCCAAGTGGTGCAGATCTTCATGCCTCAAACAGACCTAGACAGTCATCTCATACTACTGCTAACAGCTACGATAAGCATCACGGGGCACCTGCGGCTAAATCTGGAGGACTTAAGAAACTTCCTCGAGCTCTGCCAGTTGCTACACGACCTGCTGCTGGGAAAGCACTGACAGGTATCCCGGTTGCACGATCCGTCGGCGATGTGGCTCGGGCATCACGGGGCAACAATACAGCACCTCTGCCTCGAGCAGTAAAGACACCACCTGGACCACAGCCTTCCTGGAGCTGCTGGCGCCAAGAGTCCGATGTCTCGGATGCTGTGAGTGAGTCTGGCGGTGCTGTTAGTCGCCGGTCAACTGGTGAACAGCAGCGTCGCAGCGGCGCTCCACGATCTGCTCCAGCACTGACTACCCGCAGTAACCGAACTTTTGCACTCCGTTGTGCTGCCAAGAAGCGTACCGAAGCCACCACTTCACCAGCGTCACCTCGTACATCTTCACCATCAAAGCCATCACGGTCGCGTAGTGCTGAGAACAATGCGAGGCTTGCACTGGCTGCACGTTCCGGGTCTGGATCCCGGGTACGGAGCCAGAAGGAGCAGGAGGATGCTCGGTGGAGAACGAGACGGCCGTCTGGTGACAGTGCAACTAGTCTGTCTTCCAATCTCTCAGTAGCAACACACGACGGATCGTATTTTCGACGCGATGGTGGCCGGTACAGCATGCGTGTTGAGAAGAGTAATACAACAAGCTGTCTGTCTTCTGCAGCCAGACGCCTTCAGGTCGTCGACAAGTCAAAACCGGGCAGCGGTCAACCACGAGCCAAACAGTCCAGTGGCACAACAGGCGTTGTGGAATCCAAAGAGATGACCGCCTGGAAGCGGCGGAAAGAGTACGACCCAAGGAAGTCGGTTGCCCAAGCGTTAGCTCGTCGTGGAAATTCATCACAATGTAATCAGCATTCGTCAGTCAGTCCAGACACCGCCCAGCATGATGCTGGATTGGGTACAGCTGATGAGATTGCCAAACTGAGCAATGCTGTGGCGTACAACCTCAGTGTGCTTTCACAAAGTTCTCAGAGTGATGCTGTCACACTGGTAAGATACAAATGCACGTTCCCTTCCTGCTGTGTGATAGTCTTTTCTACATGCTGTGGAGGTTTTGCTTGTGCCTATTAGTGGTTTTCTTAAGTTTCTTGGTTTATATTATCGTTATTATGTGACCCTTCCTCTGTGAGGCTGCGTCACACATTGCTGTGGTCTGTCTGTCTATCCATCCTGTTGGTGTGTCTGTAACAAGGATGGAAAGTATAAGTGCAGCATATTGAATTTGAAATGCACGTTCCCCATGTTTACATGTGCTACTGGGGCCTAACTTTAAAATGGCAGGCTCGCTTTGTGGTGTGCGATAGTCTTTTATACAGCCCATGCAGAAACTTCTATTTTACAGCTGTGTCTCTAATTTTTCAAAGTACACACCACCGATTGTTTCATTCAAGGTCACGATGTCAGAGGTCAGTCAGTCTAAACAGAACAAATGTACAAAATGCACCATAACTGAGAAATGGTTAGCTATCCACACAACTTCCAAAGTTGATGACACTATTACCCGTATTGGCCCCACACTGGGCCACAACATGCCACGTGTGAAGAACTTGTACACTAGGTCAAAGATTAAGACCACGAGATCAACACATCTTGTACACAGAGAATGCAGTGAAGTTGTTAAAGGGGTATTTCATGAATGTCAAGACTTACCTCAATCAGTCAGTCTGTGAAAACCAACTTATACAGCATCATAAGTTGCAAATGCTTTAGAACACACAGAGTACAGTACATTGATCAGCTATGGAAGTCGAGCATTTAATGTTCAGGGTTGCGAGATAACAATCATGGACCTAATCTTGTAATTGTAGAGAAGGCCACATATATTGTGTCAGCCATCATGTCCTTGTATTTTCTTTTGGTATTTATTATTTCTATTGCTGCGTTTGTGTGATTCATTTTTTTCAGTTACATCTGTCCTTTTTATAGACACCAGTGTATTTTTTCTTTGAAAGTAGTTTTTCTGTAGAATTTGTTTTCCAGTGTGGTGTGCATGTGGTGGATAGAATAGACAATGTTTGCAAATCAGTTACATTGTTTTGCATGACACAGCAATTGACAACCATCATTTTCATGTGACAAAATCTAGTCATGTAAGTGAAAAACGATTTTGGGTACCAATAAAAGAAAATGTGTTTTTGTATTTTATGTTAATTTGCAGGTCACACATTTTGGAAATGTGATAATGTCATAGGTCCTGTATTTCCTTAACTATTTGTGGTACACTGTTAAAATGCTCATTGAGCATTCGCTAGTTTAAGCACCACTTGATGCAATTTTACAAATTACGTGTCATGTGGTGTACTATAAAATGGGAGATGTTGAAATGTGATTACTGCTGTGTCATTTATATTTTATTTTCTTCTCTTGTTTGATTTTCTGTCATTTACGTTGATCAGTGCAACGTTTCAGGATCTGTCAAATCGACTGCTTAGCACAGATCTCAGTAGGTCGGCATTTACTGTACCTCCGTTGTCACCTGGTAAAAGTCTGCCTTCATCTTCTACATTTGATTTCTCATCTGACAGTTTGGAAGACCACAGTAAGGTCTGTTAGTAACGTTTTAGTAATATGTTGGTAAATATTGTGACAGTATGTGCTCCACTAATGAGCTCATTTGCTATTATTCTCCTGCATTTTAATTCATTTTGTACTTTGATTTAACTGTGGCTGTTTTCTGGGCCTTTGGTGATGTTTATTTTTTGCTTACACTATGTTGTGCTTGCATTTGCTGTTCACTTACGTTGCATGGTGGTCAGACTGCACAGATTTCGCTTAGTTATTTATTACTTTCAAGTCTCATAGCTCCGTCAACAGGTTGTTTTACCAGGCGTTTGTCTGTCTGTCTGTCTGTCTAGCTGTTAGCAACTTCACAGAAAAACTACTGATTGGATCTACTTGAAAATTTTACTAGAGATGTATGTTTTTGACATGGAAATACTCATTAAATTTTGGAAGTCATCTTGATTGGCTTCGGCAATGTGCACTCTATGACTGCTTTTGTTATTATTGTTTGACCCTTACTAAATATATTCCCAAGGGAGCTTAAAATTAGGAGAAATGGCAAAATAGCATCTACCTTGTTGTTATAGTAATATTATTGTTGTGTTAATGTTAGTAACATTTGTAGACCACATATTCAGAATGTAGCAAATACACTGTCAGTAGTTTGCCTTGAGCCATTTAAATCAGGATGTCTTTATACTTTTCTTAAAAACATCCAGTGGTGTGTACTATGAGTGCAGTTTGGCTGGTAAACTCTTCATACAACTGGGCCAGTGACATCGGTCTTCGTGCATGTGTTTAATAATGCAGCCGTGCCACAGATTGCGCTGTTTCTTTCGTTTATGTGTTGGTTCCATCTGGGTTTGTACTTGCCGAAAACAATGTGGCTGAATGTTTAGGTTTGGTTAGGAGATCATATCATGTGCAATTGTCATTCCAGTTTGAACTGTAGAGCACTGAGGCTGGAATCACAATGCTGACACTGAAGAGTACATTAAATAGCCAAACAACATATTTATTGATTTGACACGTTTAAAACATTTGCAACTTTTTTTTCTAATTTGTCGTATAAATTATCAAGTGATGATGACTGTTCATTTTGCTTACTTAACTTGTGGCTTTTTAATACTCATTAAGGGTTTCAGTAATCATAATCATGTACACTGTGTTCCAAAAAAGTGACGCCAAAATTCAAATCACTATAACTACGGCA
>Ga0066192_1000179_pt1 | contig 11637 bp, 9 predicted proteins | sample WorMetvacBELIZE1_FD_58707 | JGI IMG/M metagenome (GOLD analysis project Ga0066192, IMG submission 58707) | Marine gutless worms symbiont microbial communities from Max Planck institute for Marine Microbiology, Germany - Olavius vacuus BELIZE.1... | ecosystem: Host-associated > Annelida >... | reverse complement strand
GCGCGCCCGAGGACTATTTAGGACGCGCTCTACAAATCTACTCATCATCATCATCATTTGTCATTCATTCAGTCAGTCAAATACTAGTTAGTGCAAGCCATACTTTGAGCTGGCTCAGCCTGGTAATACTAAAGGCAGGAAGGTATCATGACAGTTTATAACAAACTGAAGCTAAAATATATATTTTAAAAGTGCAATTTTAGACAGCATTTTAAAATAAAGTTCAGTTGGTCAATCTTAGGAACTCGGGAGAGAGTTCCAAACTGACAGTCCAGTGACACAGATTGCTGTCTCCTCATATCTTGTCCTCATTCCTGGTAGTTGTGTGTTGTGATGTGTGATGTATACACATAGTATCGACGTATATTAATCAAACAATTACGAATCACACTTTCAGAGTAAAGTTAATGTCCTCCTGTTTGAAGGCTGATGCAGACCTTTATTTTTTTGTAATTTTTCAGCCGTATTACTCACTATACCATGATTTAATACCACAGACGTACACTGCAGTGGATCACACTGTATGCACAGTTACCTTCCAGATTTGCTTACACTCATTGTCCGTACCAGTAGGTGAATGGCCTAAAAGTATTCTATTTATATTCGACTGTATGACTTGAACGTGGCCGACTTTGTGGATTGCTTGATCGTCAATGACTTTGCAGGAGAAAGCTACCAGCGAGCTCGTGCAGGCGAAGAAGCAACTCGAGGAGTTTCGAGTGGAGTACGAGCTGCTACAGGCGGACGATCGGACGATTGACAAGGGCTTCCGCAAAGAGTTTTCAGAGTTGTCTACCATCATGGCGGATGCACTGTACAAGCATTTCCGCAAACGACCAAAGTAACCAACATAATTTTGTTGTATTTTGTCAGTTTTGTTTCGTTAGCTACATTGCCTTGTCTCTTGTGGCTTTTAGTCATCAATCGCTGAATGTTGATTTCCTTTACTCCAGGCTTAAAACTTGCCAGCTCCTTTAATTCTCACTATCTTTCACCATAGACTGCCTTAACAGACTTTGGGGTCATTTGTGGGATATCTCGTGCAGTTCAGTTTTATTTTTAGTTTTTTTCGGTTAATTTTCTGTTTTGGTTTTGTGCACTTAGACCATTCGGGTGTACATTATGCGTACCTTAATGCTACTGACATTTGCATGCTCTAGAAAAAGTCCCATGTTGCACTTATGCTTGTCTGAGTTTTGAGCAAATGGGTAAAAAGTGAGACCCAGTTAGTCAGCTTTGTCGTATCATAGCTGTGTGACAAATGGATCTTGAGTTATCAGTGAGCTTATCCCCAGACCACACTTCTTCCACGACTTGCTGTTATCTTCCTTGTTTTCACACTGGTACCAAATTATTCTTGGTGACAGAGGCACAGTGGTGTGTAGAACTTGCCTACGGTTGTCGTGCAGCAGTGCCCGGTGACTGGGAGTTGAGCCTCTGACCTCTCAGTTGCCAATCTAGTGTCCTTCATTCTGCCACCCAGTGCCACTGCACTAAACAAGTGGGAGCATTCACAACGATAAAACACAGTTCTTAAAGTTTATAATGTCTGCAGATGATTCCAGATCTGAAGCAATGAAGCTGAGTTTTTGTTGTGGTTCGTGTGTTCTCTGTTCAGAGGTCAGAAGGCAAAGATGCTTGACTCCAGTGCTTATGACTCAAAGTCTGGGAATCCGTTCTCAGACCGACCGCCAACATCTCGACGCAATGAAGAAGCACAGAGAGCACTGGATGCTGCAGTGGCTGAACTTGACAGCATTGCTCCAGAGAACTTTGATGCCGGCGTCTGGGAACGACTGTGTCACTATCGCAGAACAAAAATTGAATGTGAAATGAACGTGAGTTGTCAGTTGTTGATGCAGTGTTTATTACTCACCTCAGTAGCATCAGATTATCTCTTAATCTTGCTCTCTGTAACTGCAGTGTCGTACCACTTTGGTTTGTGAGTTTTAATGAGTTAAATCAGCAGGCTGTGCTGCAGTCTTTAGATTTGTGTACATCTGATTGCCGGCAACTTCTTACAGCATTTTTAATATAATTTTTGCACTTTTCCATTTGGTCATAATTTTACTTGTATCAGTTTTCAACGCCAGTTTGGTTGCTTAGTATGTCATTCTACAGAACACTGAGAACATCTCTCAGTACTGTCTTTGTTTTGCCAGTCTGCAGGTGTTTCATCTGCTTGCTTTGTCACTATAGCATTGAGCATGGTGCTTTCAGATTCGTCAGAAAGCACTGGTGTTGGCCGACATTCAAGCATTTGTCCAGCGTCGACAAGAAGAAGACGAACGCAGGAGGAATGACATTGAAGACCTCGAGGAAGAGATGGACAAGTATGCCACTCAGAATGTTACTCAATCATGTGAGAGGGGCGTTCCTTGATACACAGTTTTTGGATGTTTTTGGCTGTCTGTTTCTTTTACGTTAATCTGCTTGTGCTCAGTACCATTGGTTTAACATCAGCGAGAGCATCCAGCTCATAAAAATCTGTAAGGGAACAACTGGCAAAACCGGGTAAATCTGCAGACCGGTGCTTTAAGTTTCCATATGTGTGTGTGTGGGTGGGTGTTGCGTGATAAAATTTAAACAGCGACTGAATTAATTAACTTCACGCTCCTCCATACACATGCTGTGTTTGTATATCTGTGCTGTGTTCTGAGGTTAAAATAGTCTTATGGTCAGGGTCAAGATCACAGGGGCATTTAGTGCCTATAGGTTGTGTCTCCATCTTGCTAAAGTGCACCTTTCCTGTTGTTTGCTTGCTGCAGCATCGCATTGACATTTTGCCCATAACAGATGCATTTGTCCACGTTGCAGGAAGAACAGGTATGGCCATTGGCCAAAGGTGGAACGTGTTTATCGAGCCTGGAGAGATTGAAGGCATGCATAGTGTCAGATGTAGCAACTTACTGAGTGTAAAAAGAAAACACCATTTGGCATTAACTAATCAGCTATTGTTGTCTGGGTTTTTGATCGCATTAACATGATTTTTCACTGTTTTGATTGCTGTTATACATAGTAATGGGGGTGATGGTGGTGGTGTTGGTGGTGCAGATTGACATAGCCATGCAACAATGTTTGCGGGCCACATATATAAACCTCACATCCACTTGTGGGGCCAAAATGTGCCCACCCCTGGTTTAGTGCATTTTTATTATTATTACAAAAGTCAAGATTAATTTGACGTCAGTCACAGAGTTGTGGGCACTTTACAGAATTAACAAAATTTACAAAGTTTGCACTGACAGTTTTCTATCAGTCAGCAGAAACAATTCCAGTTTTCTCTCATCCAGGTGCTGTTGCCATGACTGGCAGTTTCTGCTATTTTGATGGTTGTGCTGTTTGATGAAAGTGAGTTGGTCGATATGTCAGATTGAGGTCGGATCGACATCGTTTCTTCACCGACCTGGAACTGCAGCTGCTGTTGAAACAAGGTCAGGTCGAGGTCGACGCCCACGGCTTCATCCGTGACTACCGACACTGTGTGCTGATCCACCGCAGTGTCATTGAAGAACTTAACCAGCAGATCAAGGCAACTGTAACTCTTCTGATCTCGTGCGCCTCGCTGACTGAGTTTATTAGTTACACTTTAATGAATACAGTACAGATGCATATGAGAAACATGTCACATGTGCAATATTGAAACGGTCATCACAATATATTGGTGCTGTTTTGCGAATGGTAATGTGGTGCTGATATAGGATTGATGTGGTCCCGGCGTCGTGCTACTGGCACTCTATGAGCCACAGTATTCTGTACTCATTGCATACGTTTATCTGAATGTCAGCTGTTCTGGCCAGTAGAGCACATACGCTTGTGAGATCAGTGATTTGGTTTTGTAAGCAGTCTGTTCACGAGAAGACAAATGTGCAGTATGGTAACATCTGTCATGTGTGTGTGTGTGTCCACGTGCAGCAACTGAGTGATAGCAAGATTGCAAGCATGGTTGAAAGCAAAGACTTCCGCAAGGGCATTGTCCAGCTGGAGTGGTCAGTGTCAGAAATTCATTTCTTGCGACTCGATGGTCTTTGTAGACTTTTCTCGCTTTTCTATGGATTTCTTGTACTTCACGTTGCTTGTATATTTTGTTTATGCAACTGAATAAGGTTGTTATTTCTGCGCTTGATTAATGTTCAGCATTGCACGTTGTAGGCTATCATGTCATAGCATATATAATAACTTCAGTTACTGGAATAGTTTAGGCACTGTTTTATTATATATTTCTATTTTATGACGTACTTTTCATTCATCTCCAAGTCAGTATCAAAATAGTGCATAGTGTACCCTGGGGTTGGGGGAGTGTAGATCTCCAGTTTTCAAGAGATCACGTGGATAGGACTAGAGTGGCAGTGATGGCCCCCATATTTCGAAACGTGGATATGCCCGCAGCTCAGTCTGCTGCCTTTTTCTTTATATGTTTCTCTCGGTGTGTTGAGTTGTGAGTTAAGTTGCATAGAGGTTGACCAAATTTCGGTTACGGTTTCAGTTTCGGCGGCTTCAGCCGAATGCTGTACACCACTTTCGGTCCTACTTTCAGTTTCAGCTGAAAGTGAAATTTTTACTTTCAGTTGACCTCTAAAGTTGCAGCTCGCGGTTTGCTACATGTTCGATGTGTGACTGCAGGGAACACAAGAAGATGGCGATGGAGATGGAAGACTTGCTCAACAGAATGCGTGACATCAACAGCATGAAAGTGACACGTGAAATCCAACTGGTACGTCGAGTCAATGTCATTCACTCATTGTGCTGTGTTACTGAGTAGCAGTCAGTCTTCGTTGATGATGACTTTTTGTCAGCGATTTAACTAACTCTGAATTCATTTGGTGTAGTTGTAATGTCAAGTTTCAGCCTAGTAAACAAGTACGTGTAGAATTTATGCATTCTGTAATTATAGGTGGTTATAGTTTTGTCTTAAGTAAGTACAACATTTGCTATGATAAGGTCTGTCCGTCTGTCTTACTGTCTGTCACACTCGTGAGTCACTCATACAAGGTTCAAGATATATAAATATGCTTTGCACCATACAATACAGCAATGTTTCTAATTTCTTGAGGCCAAATTTCACGATTACCCCAAATGAGTGCACTAAAGAGGGGCACCCTCTGTCAACAGCGAAAAGTGGACCAGTAATTAGCAACAGCATGGAAACGGTGCGAGATAGGATATAATTTAGTATTATGGCTTTTTACTGGTACCTTGAATGACATAATGGCCATTTATTTGCGACATTATGCTGAGTGCGTTAGGTTTCAAAGCCAACTGCTTGAAATTGGTTGAAGCTGGACAATAAGTACTCAAAAAATCCATTTTTTTGGAAATAATCAGTTATGGTGATATTCGAAAAGATTATTGAGAACTAGCCCCGGAAACTGACCTTCCCCATCTTTTCACTATTTGAGTTGTGCGACATTGCTCGGGCATCTCAGCAATACTGAGCTGTTATTGTTGACATAATATAAATATAAATTATCGCCTACAATATAATTTGTTACTTATTGTGTTTGGTGCTTATTTTGCACTGACAAATGCAGCGAGAGGTTTATGCCATTGCTAATTGTGTAGGCCCATTGCATATCTTTACACGTATGTTTTTGTTTGAATTCATCACAACGTTCTACATTTTGTATTTCCTCGTTAGGCCACCCAACAGGTACGTCAGAAGGCCTTAATAAATGCTGCTGAACTTTCTTTTCTTTCTTTTTTATCAATACACCGCGCTCAGCAGCTGCACAGTGGATGGCCATCTAATGTATTCCGGAGGTTCCATGATAGGTAAAGTTTCATTAATTGATCCAGAGATCTCGCCCAACCCTCCTCTAATTTTTTGCACAATGAGTCAAAAAAATGCGGAATCTGGCATGTTTTTCAACATCACTCAACTCTGAGCTGCCTGCGTTTGAAAATGCAGCAAAACATCCAAACTCTGAAACAAACTTGCAACGCAGCAATGATCGCCATATGTCCTCACCAAGTTTGATGAAGTTGGGTCCACTCCACGCACCGCTGAGAACCGTTTGGTAAAAGTGCCCCACCCCAGCGACTTCAAACTTGGCATGGTACGATAAGGGACTGGCGTGGCATCAGGCGGCCTCAAGTAAGTTGCAATGCATTTGCAATAGCCACGTTTTCTAGTATTTGTATTTTGTATTTGTATTTCTCGCTATTTTGTAGTTTGTATTTAATGTTTCTCCAGCTGATTGCATATCTCTGTCTTGTGGTGTGTAGTTCCTGATGGAAGACAGTAACTATGAGGCAAAGAAAGCACTCGAGATCGCGGGCCTCGAGAAAACGATTCAGATGCAGAAAGACGTGAGTTATGAAATTGTTGCTAGAGATGTGATGTACGTCATTGCTGTATCATTGTCATTCTGATTATTAACAGTATCAGCAGCGTGTATTTTTTATTCACCAGTTACAGATGATGATGATGATAGCGATGACGATGATGTAATGTAATGTAAATGTTGATTCATAAGGCGCTTTAAAAACTAGTCACTAGGCAGCGCCACACAGCAGTCCTCAGCATAACACATTCATCTTCAGCAACTGGCAGAATTTCAGGTGTGAAGTTTGTGATCACATAGGTAGAGAGATAGTTTTTTTTCTAGAGACACAGTCCATCGACAGTGAATGATTAATCACCCAGAATTTTATACGAGTTCTTTGAACCTCACACGTAGTGATGTTGGACGATTGAAGTCGGCGAGGGTCGGTTGGTCGGTAAACTGGCAGTCATCCGCCATGTACTGCAGAGATAGGTCATTCAGTGCCTTGTAAACCAAGACACCAGCTTGAATTCAATATGCTGTTACATTGATGACGATGACGATTTTCTTATTTAGAATGAGATGGTGCGGCTTACAATGTATGTATGGAAAACTCGTCTTTGTTCAAAATAGTGCAAATTTGAGTCGTGCGAGTTTCGATTTTGACAGTCATCGTCACAAGCCAACTGCCATGGACCCTCCTGTTGTCACTCGTGTGGAATGTGACAGTGTGTGCATGTGTGTAGCAACATGACAAGCAGGTGCGTGAGAAGAAGCGTACTCTGAAGCAGGTGAAGAAGTCCATCATGGAACTGATGGAGAAGAACTCAGAGTTGATGAAGGAACTCGAAGCACTCAACGTCGCAGTCAATGAGCGCAGACACATTCACGACATCAGCGGTCAGATATTCTTCTTTTTTTAATTCACGTCTCGACACTTTTGTTTGTCGGAATTTTTACCACCTGCAAATGTAGCATGGTAATGTTTGCAGCACATATCTCTGTCTGTCTGTCTGTCTGTCTGTGTGTCAGTCAGTCTGTCTGTTGTGCTCTAACTTTTGAAAGCCTTGAGCTAGAAAGTACGTTTTTAGTGTGCAGGTATATCTTCAGAATATCTAGGTCAGATCGGTATATCGAGGTTATTGGGTCAAGGTCTACACCACAGAAGCCAAAAGCATGTCTCTGTATTCGTTTTGTGGGTGATCTGCCTTCAACTGAAAGGCAGTCTTGTTTTCCACTAGTTTGCGTTATCGTATCTATTTTTCAAATCTGAAAACAGTACTAATTCGCCACATTTAAATATTCTTTGCACAAGTTCATAGAAACAAAACTATACTGCTCCAGATAGAGAACAGAAACGGAAGGTGTTACAAGCTTTTGAAAACAGTTTAGTGTTTTGGTCCATCCTGTAGCTCAACATTTCGTAAAATATGTAGTCGAGGTTTCGTTTGCGGTATGAAACAGGAGGCCAGAAGACTGCGGCGGATCGTATGGAAACACACAAGGAGATTGTGCAGCGGCGCCGAATGGTGGACCTTGCCAAGGCGCAGTCCGAGGAAGTAGCACTGCTGAGAGCCGAGGTCGAACGATTACGTATGCGCACATTCGCTGCCCTTGTCCAGGTTGAACACTAATTGCCGACCAACCACTTCACAACAACGTCCTGCGCAGCGCTGTACTTTTTATTCGTGAAACCTTAAGTTGTGTGGTTCTGTGTACAAGATGATACGTTTTATTTATTTTAATTTTAATTTTCTTATCACCTGTGCCGTACATGTCCGTCCGTCCGACCATCTGTCTGTTTGCGTCACTCATGCACTGTGTTGAAACTGATTTTGAAATATATAACTTTTTGTCACCTGGTAGCTCTGAGCTTACGGGGCATCAAATACAAATGGAGTATGAAAAATCTGCGATTTTAGACCAATATCTTGCTAGACACCTATCTTGGATATGATACAAATACTAGTCTATGTAACACTGATGTGAAGTGCTATGCGAATCTATTAAACTGTGTCATTGTCGACAACTTACGTCACCTTTCAAGGTAATTTCAGCTACGAGAAACCTCTGAGGTTCTGAAGCGCCAGTATCTGCAAAAGTACGTTATAATCACAGGCGAAACTAATTTGCAGTGATCAATGTCATGTGTATGACTTCATGGGTGGTGATATATCAAAACTCTGTTGCGCGGTTTCTCTACAAGAGCTAGGCCTAAGCATCTTGTGTATCACTAGCACGCTGTTACAGCTCCGTCGAATCACTGTTTACTGAACTGTGTAATACGCACGTGCCTTCACGGATATTGAGATGATTGTCTATCGGCATAAAGTTGTGAATGTACAAACTGTCTATAAGAAGAATGAGATTACACTGTGACTAACCGACTATGTATTGTGACTGTGACTGATGTGTCGGTGGACAAGAACGTATGCCATACTCCGTCATGCTGTAGTAATAATGTAAGTCCAGCTGTTTCCCTTCATAACTCACTAGTTCAATTCGTTTCACACATTGAAATCAAGCTTTTGATTTGATCTGATTCAGTACCGTCTGCCCTGCCTACCGGTACCGTACGTACATTGACTGGTAGGTGGGCCATGCCTAAAGCACCAAGTCAGACTTCGTTTTTCTCGAGATCATTCATTTTGTCACGAGTCGGAGAGCACTAAATTCTACGACAGCGCCGTGTCACGATATACCTGTACATGCATTCAGTTGACGAAGACAGTGATATATATCTGCGAAATTCTGTTGAAATACACCCGTAAGTTTGTGAGACATCTTGTAGACAGATAGACGGACAACAGCGTCTGAAGCAACGTCTTTGTTTTGTCAGACGAGTAAAAACTTAACAGTATTGCGATTGCCGAGTGATGGACGCCAAGCCTACAGTACAGGCCTACTGCTGATCGAATTACTTGAACGACTGTATAGAACGCTTTTGACGTCTTTTGATCGTTTTAATATGTTACTGTTGTAGTTTTATTTGTGATTTCTATTTTCAAATATATCTGTGGTGAATTCTCTGTGATATTATGCTGCAATGGCAGGCCTATAGTTTACGCACACGGTGTATACACACTGTGTAAATATCACAAGTGACGTTTCAGAGCTTGTCTCTGTGCTGAGTATTTGAAAAACAAGCGGGTGTCTTCAGATTCAATGAACTGCTAGTGAAATAGGCCTATACATTTATGTTGTGATATTCTGCATCGTTATCTCTGCTGCTGCAAATTATTATTAGTGAACGTGACACTGTGTTTGATCGTCACTTTGTCAGTTAAGTCACCAATGAGCTACTGACATGTAGCCCAGACAGTCTGTTGACTTCAGTCGTTATTTCGTGATTACGCGAGTCGTTCGCAAACTCTGCCTTTCAGATTTCGCGTCCAGTTAAGTTCATCATTTTGGCTGTTCTAATTCCGCAGGCCCTTCTATCAATTCCTGACTTTTGCAAACCGTTGTCACGCTGACGTTACGTTTGATCTGTTGGCGTTCAGACACCATGTAACGGTGTAAACGATTCACTGAAGTTATATTGGCGACGATGATACTGGAACGCCGTCATTGCAGCTGTGAGGACGACGCGATACACTTGATTGATTGGTACAACAAGCTAACAAACATGGCTGTAGCCACAGACTGCAGCCCTCAAACGTAATTGGGTTAAATGAATACAGTAGCAGCTTTGTCAGGTCAGAGATATACATATGTGTTCACTGCCAGATGCTGACACGTTGCGTCAGCATAGGCCCCCTATACCGAGTCCATTTAGGATCATTATTTAGCTTATGCATAAATCCCATGCTGCATATACTTATAACTGTAAAAGCTAACATAAACAGCCGGACACAAACCTAAAAACTAAAAGATACGTTTCCTGTGCATTAGGGGCCCTGCAGCCGTGATCCGTTCATTGCAATTTGCACGGTCATACGCAGACTTTCAACCCATGCTGAGCTGACAGCCTTGGCAGTGATAAGTTGATAATGCGATGGTCGATACGGCGCGGCTTTTAATGACGAAAATTCCACGTCAGACAGCGAAATGCGAGTAAACATACATGTACAGATATACACCGTGTAAGTCGCTGAACTAATAACAATATGCGAAAAGCAGTACAAAAAAATCTATGAACATATATAGCACCACTGTATCAGTGTTAACATACATATGCGACACTATGCATGTGAAACTACGCGACAGACCGTGCTAACGTCAGTGTCTTACTATACAATAATACAATGAACAGCCTACGTTCTCTCGCGGCGTACGTGTTATACAATATACAGCGTTTAAATTCACTGCGAGACTTCAATACGCACGTGGCAGTTATGATTATACGATCGGGGAGTGATAGCTCTGTTTCAACGATCGAGATTGCTGCTCTAGGCCTACTTTGCAAATAAAGGCACAACAATTAAGGCACTGTTAAATGTTTTAAAGAAATACAACTGGCGTCAGAAACGGTGACGGTTTTACGGCTTAGTCCACCCCATCAGTTCAGTAGCTGAGGCCCCCACCCCAGCAAAAAAAGAAGCACAGGATGGGGATAATGCAACCTGTAATAATAAATACGTCGTAGAGATCCCAGCTATTTGTCCTGGAACCTATTAGAAACCTCGTTATTAGAACCTTATTACTTACTTACTTTTACCGCTAGCCTACTGCATGATGAGAAGTCGAACAGGTCTCGCAACGCAATGGAAACTACCGAGCCTCATTGTAACATCATTATCAGTTTTTGCATGTTGCGTGGTGTGTTGGCCTCAGCTGTGGCTTCTGGGCTTATTGTTGCATTTTAGTTAGGCGTATCTTACTCTGTCACTATCATCTCGCACCCAATAATGGCATAGCAGTACGACAAATGACTGCTCAAAGCTTATGATTTTCGACATAAGACTACGATTTCGCGTGATCGTGAGTACTTTTAGCGGAGAAAATGTTAGAGAGAAACGGCGACACAATGAAACGCGTCAAACAGCAGCGACTGTGCTAACAAATGGCAGTGTTCTCCTATGATTACAAACAGTTCAAAGGCTGCTTCAATACACGAAAAAACAGTACTATAACAGATGCAGAACCTATATGTCTGATTAAGATCGGCTGTGGTACAGTGTTACTCGAGATATAAAGCGTCCTTTAACAACGGAGGCGACAAGCTTCATCGCTGACTATAGATCACGACCGTTACGTGGATCCTCTGTAACAACACGCGCAGCCACAGCAATGTCAACGACAGTAATTTCTGCTAATATCACTACAAACATGATTACTGCAACTCACTGTACTGTAATCTATAGGCTGGGGACACTCGAGGCGATAGCGCATTAGAGGTGTTACGTAATCGCGCTATATAAATCGACAT
>Ga0066192_1000178_pt1 | contig 11645 bp, 9 predicted proteins | sample WorMetvacBELIZE1_FD_58707 | JGI IMG/M metagenome (GOLD analysis project Ga0066192, IMG submission 58707) | Marine gutless worms symbiont microbial communities from Max Planck institute for Marine Microbiology, Germany - Olavius vacuus BELIZE.1... | ecosystem: Host-associated > Annelida >... | reverse complement strand
GCCGCCGGAATGCTGACGTATTTCAGCGTAGTGTACCACCATCTAAAATGCTTGGGGTTCTTCGCTATCATTTCGTTTTTTAACATTGGCTCAGGAATCACCCAAGCAACCAAAACAGACAAGGCCACCGCCGCCATAGGCAGCAAAATCAAAGACGTAAGGTTATCGACCAGCTCAAACAAATTTAGATCAAACAGCAGCTTGGTGTCCCAATGGTTGAACGATAGCACTATCGCGATGCCACAGAACCATACTCCAATGCCAATTAAAAACGCGGACTTCAACCGTCCTATATAAAAGCGTTCATGCATCCAAGAGACAAACAGTTCCATCATTGAAATAGCGGACGTTAGTGCGGCCAAAGCCAACAGAGCAAAGAATACTAAGCCGATCGCTTGGCCTGCTGGTAACAAATCAAAAATAATCGGCAATGTCACAAAGGGTAGGCTGGGGCCAGAATCCGCGTTAATACCAAACTCAAACGTCAGCGGAAAAATAATCAACGCCGCCAGAATCGATACAAGAAGATCCAATCCAACGACTATGGTACAAGCCTTTGCAATGGACATGCGCTTACTCATGTAAGCGCCATATGAGAACATTGCTCCTAACCCAACCCCGAGACTAAATAAGGCATGACCAATGGCCGACAAAGCCACGTCAAAAGTGACCTGCTCCCAGTCTAAACGAAACATAAAACCGATGGCGTCAGCGCTAGCACCAACGACTAAAGCGTAAGCCGCCAACAACAATAAAACAAAAATCAACGTTGGCAATAATATTCGCACAACATTAGAAAGCCCTCTGGTGACCGACTGGCCAACCACGATCACTACTAGCCCCATAAACACACTGTGCCAGAGCAGCATTTCAACGGGCGAATTCAAGAAACTTTGAAACAATGCCTCAGACTGTACGGTGTTAAGTTGCTCCAACGTACCGGTCACAGCACGTCGAGAATAAGCAAATGCCCACCCAGCAATGACGCTGTAAAAGGAAAGGATAAGTAGCCCTGTTAATCCAGCAACATAAGGCACGACCACCCAGTATTTTGACACGACTCGTCTTTCTGCAAGATCATTCACCGTATCAACAGGGTTAGAGCGCACCGTTCTGCCCAAAGCCACCTCTGCCATCAGCATAGGGAGCCCCACCACAACTAAACACAGGCAGTAGATCAACAAGAACGCGCCACCGCCATGCTCACCGAGCATGTAGGGAAACTTCCAAATATTTCCTAAACCAATAGCAGAACCAGCCGCTGCAAAAATAAATATCCAGGGGCTAGACCAAATACCTTGTAAACAGCGACTCTCGGGCATACATTAAGCTCTCATAATGCGTTAAGCGAATTTAAACACACGGCAGCACAACTGCCTGCACCGAATTTTCTTAAACTTCTAAATTTTCTTATATTAGGGCGCATACCTCAAGAAAAGCATAGGCTTTTCGCGCTATCGACCGTATAATTTTTACCTATGAGTAAAGCAAAGAAAAAACCAAACAGCTCGGGCACGATTGCCTTAAACAAGCGCGCGCGCCACGAATACTTCATCGACCAGAAGTTTGAAGCAGGTTTAGAGCTATCAGGCTGGGAAGTCAAAAGTCTTCGTGAAGGGAAAGCACAGCTAGTGGATAGTTACGTCATTATCCACCGCAATGAAGCGTACCTAATCAACGCACGCATTACGCCACTTTTGAGCGCATCGACACACGTAGTGTGCGAACCGTTGCGCCAGCGCAAACTGTTGATGCATCGCAAAGAGATCGACCGCATCATCCAAGTCACTGAACAAAAAGGTAAAACCTGTGCGGCCATGGCCTTGTACTGGAAAGGTAACAAGATCAAATGTGAAGTCGCATTGGTAACCGGTAAAAAAGATCACGATAAGCGCGATACCGCCAAAGAGCGTGATTGGGCTCGTGATAAAGAACGCCTAATGAAGGCAAAATTTTAATTTCCACACTGTGGAAAGCGCGCCACTGACTAGCGAAATCGGATTAGATTCGTTATGATGGCCGCAACTTCGGGGATGACATGGTTTCGACGCCGGTTACAAAACCTGAGGTGCATGTCGAGAGCGATACGAGATCTCGTAAATCCACTTGTATCACTTTAATAGTCGCAAACGACGAAAACTACGCTCTAGCAGCTTAATAACCTGCTAGTGTGCTGCCCCCAGGTTGCTTGTAGCCCGGGATTCCGCAGTATCATAAATTACAAGATGCTATCCGATGCCCTGCCTGGGGATAAGGATCTAAGCTCAAACAGGCTCGCTGGTTACACCCTGTCCTTCGGGCGGTAAACGGTCAAAAAGTAGAAGTGACTAAACATGTAGAGCCGATGGCAGAGGACTGGCGGACGGGGGTTCGACTCCCCCCATCTCCACCAGACGTCTAAGAAAAAGGCCGCTCAGCAATGAGCGGCCTTTTTTGTGTCTTCGACTTAGCAAACCAGTACGATTCCATACGATCCCTCCTCGCACAGACCCACTGTTGAGAAAAACTTAATACTTGGGTGAAAAAGCATCGTTTGTTCACTTAAATGCCGTTAATTACCATATAGATTGGTAATAACGATTTCTGCTTTCTTCTCTCTTTTGGAGTCTATTTTATGAATACATTCAACAACGGGTCTTTTACTTCTCAAGTTTTGAGCAATGTTAAGCTTGTTAGTTTTAGCCGCGTTTCAAACCTGTTGGTAAGCTTGTTTAAACGCCAATCTAAAGCTGCGAAACGTCCAGCGGATATGGAAGTTGATAACCTCGATTGGTACCGTACATTCCCAATCGAAAAGTAAGCCTCTCATCACTACAACTGAGGGAATAAAAATAATATCCTCTGTTTTAGTTTTCCGTCCGCTCTCTCTTCCCCACTCGCACAGACCTTAACCTCTTCATTCGTCATTGAAAGCTGACTAGCGTCTTTGAATATGTTGGCCAAAGTATCCGAAACTCGTTGACCAAGCTTTTAGCCTTTCTAGAATGCGTCTCGCCGTGCAAACGCGAGGCTATGTATGCAAGATCTACGTAGGCAGACATAGCTTTCTGTTTGTGAGAGTTGTCAAATTCACCATTTATAATTTCATGCAAGAGCACGATGGTGTTCTCTAAAAAATTAGACTGATGACTGTCCTCTTTCCATTGGCAAAACTCAGAGCAGTTTAAGCAGGCTTCAACGCTAAACTTGAGCACTTCGCTTAAGCCTCCAAAACGTCGAAGCATTTCTAAACTGATGCGGAATGCGTCCTGATAATAAGCATCGGCCAGTACCACTTCTCCATAACAAAAAGCGCTATGAGCCTTTAAATTTAGGTCGTGATACCGAGCAAGAAGCGTCGGCAATGTAGCGTTTTTATCCAGTATGGCAGTGTCATCAGTCATTTTATAGAGAACCATCGCAATGCCTAAAGCTTGGTGTGCAGACCACACTCACGATTTGCTAATGCCTTAGTTGGATCAAAGTATCGCTCTACATTTGGCAAATCAAAACGATCAAGGTAAGCCTGCATATCTGCTTCAGTCCAATGTAAAAGCGGTGCCACTTTTAACATGCCATTTGGACCTTCACCGAAGACTTCCATCTCTTTACGAAACTCAGTTTGCTCGCTTCTTACCGCTGTAAACCAAACATCAGGTGCTTGCTCACGCATAGCACGACTAAATGGCTCTAGTTTAAACTGCTCGGTAAACTCAGCATGACGAGGGTCATCCACACTCGGAATCCCGCCCATTGAAGCATCACAACGAGCCGCTGAGACTTTAGGAGTGTAAACTTCGATATTCAAACTCAGTTTATCCATCAACTGTTGGGCAACCTTGTAGGTATGCGGTGTGTTATAACCCGAGTCAATCCATACCACCTTCATATCTGGCTTTATCTGGGTCACCATATGCAAAATCACTGCTTCATAAGGCCCAAAGTTCGTGGTAGTAACAGGTGCTTTAGCGTAACGCAGAGCGTGTTCGATAATTCGTTCTGGTACAAGGAAGGCAAAATCACGATTACTCTGTTCTATGTTCAATGTCTCAATCTCCGCTGAAATGGAAAAATTTGACAAGACATTAAAGATAAAGAGAATCAATTGCAAATAGCAATAAATTCCATTTGATGAGAAATATAATTTAGACTTCGTAATAAATGTCCAAATACATTGAAAACCAACTTTCACAGTACAGCTGATGTTATGTTCGACAGGGAGTACATCGGTTATAAATGCTGTGGCAAGTATTCTTTGGAGTGTAGGAATGCGCGTATTAGTAAGTTTAATGTTGCTCGTAGGGTTGAGTGGGTGCACATCAAATGTTGTGATGTCGGGACGACAAGTCAGCAATATTGATCCTGACGCTATCATCACTCCTGAATCTCGCATCAAGGTCGAAAACATGGAGGTGGGCGACCCTCTTACCAACAAACGTTACATTGAAAATGTGATTCAAGCTTTCCACAGCCGTGGTTATCATAATATTGGCGCAAATCTTACCAAGCCAGATGTCATTGCACGCTTCTCACTGACTAACCAACAGCAAGTTAAGAAAGTTGAACAACCCATTTACCGGGAACGAGTCACAGGTCACACAACCTCATGCTACAGCACAGGTGCAGACAAGCACCGCTGTGATACAAATGTTTATACCATGCCACATCTAGTTGGCTATGAAACACTTGAGCAGTCGGTACTTGAGGCCAAAATGACACTGAAGTTGATCGATACTCAAAATCACTTATTACTTCAAAGCACCAGCTTCGTTACTCATCCCACTTGCTCTCGTTGGAAGCTCTATGAGTTCTTAGTTCAGCACTCCATCGCGCAGCTAGATTTCAAGCATCCCATGGATAAGCCCTTTAATGTTGAAATGCCTGAAGATTATCAGTGTACAGATGGGAACTAGAGCGCCTTAGTTTAGGTTATTCCAGCAGTCTGATATTCAACAAGCATCTAACCGCCGTTTCCTTTATAAGAAAACGTTATCATCCAGCCATCTCGCTTTCTCGTATGCATCTATACTGAACGTTAAGGGTGATTTCTAAACACAAAAAACCGTTCAGAAACATCTAACTAATTTAAGTCGAATACGAGGAGGACAGCATGATTAATCATGTGTGGGGATTATTACACCATCCTGATCGAGAATGGCGAGAAATCAATAAAGAACACGAATCAGTCAGTCATATGTATGCTCATCATGTGTTGATTATGGCTGCCATTCCGGTTGTTAGTAGCTTTATTGGGACCACGCAAGTGGGATGGACGCTGAACGGCGAAGAAGGTGTAAAACTAAGCGTCATGACCGCCCTTGGACTGGGGGTTTTGTTTTACGCCTTAATTTTGTTAGCGGTGGCGGGTGTTGGATCAGCCATTCATGCTCTTTCAAGACAGTACTCTCATCGACCCAGTCGAGCTGAAAGCATTGTGTTTGCCGGTTACATTGCCACACCAATGTTTTTAAGCGGGTTGTTCGCAATCTACCCTATCGCTTGGTTGTGTGTATTGGCAGTTTGTATGGGGGTCGCTTACTCAGCGTTCTTACTTTACAAAGGCACGCCAAGATTTTTAGGTATCAGCCATAAAGAAGGTTTCATCTTATCCACTGGCACACTGGGTATCGGGGTATTAGTGCTTGAATTCCTGTTAGCCGTCGTCGTTCTACTCTGGAGCATGGGCTCTGAACACAGTCCTCTTTGGGCATTCTTTGGTTAATTGCACCGCCCCTAAAGCGCGAGAATAGGCCTACTTCGATTGATTTCATTGATCGACAGCAGGCCTTTTTCGTTTAAGGCCTTTCTATTGCTCTACATACAATAAATTACTTTTATATCACTGGTTTTGTGCACACAATAATCGACCATAATTTGTCCTGTTGCATGGAGCCAAGCTAAACGATGTTTTTCTCTTCCACCAAGAACCGAATTTCTGAGCTCGAAAGTTTAATTGAACAAGAGCGCCATCAAAGCCAGCAACGCATAGCGGCATTAGAAGCAGAACTGTATCAAGCTCAACAAGCAACACAGACAACGAGCGACAATGATTACTGCTCTGAACTGCTCAGTTATCAATTGCGTGGTGGGGATATGCTCGGATCAATCCGAGAAGGCTTGGCTGAAAGTGCCGCGAGTTTGATAGATGAAAGACGTAACCTGAAAGAAGTAGACACACTTTTCAGTGACACCCGCTCCGCTTTGTCACGCCTAAACAAACGTGCATTGGTCATTAATGATGAAGCCAGTTCCAGTATGGAAGCCGCCAATGTGCTTGATAAAACCGCAAGTGGCATTAGTCAGCTAGTGTCGAGCATTCAAGAAATCTCAGACCAAACAAACTTACTTGCTTTAAATGCTGCCATTGAGGCGGCCCGTGCAGGCGAAGCGGGTCGAGGGTTTGCAGTAGTTGCCGATGAAGTGCGGAATCTGGCCAGTAAAACACATTCAGCCAGTGAGCAAGTTGAAGATTTAGTCCGCAAGGTTTTAGAGCAAACTCAGCAAATTAAAACCATGGTGGATAAAAACCAGACCAGTGCTGAAGATGTCGCCACATCTGCCGGTCAAATTGACAGCATCGTCGAAAATGTCATTACTACCTCTCAAAAAATGCAACACGTGATCAAAATGGCTGCGACTCAAGCCTTTCTAGATACTGTTAAATTAGATCACACTGTATGGAAAAATCAGGTCTACCGTAAGATTGATCAACGCGATTTTCGAGAGGGTGTTAATGCCCACACTGAGTGTCGTTTAGGAAAGTGGTATTACCAAGGTTATGGCCATAAACATTACCAAAATTCCCGTAACTTCAAAGCCTTAGAGACACCACACAAAGCCGTGCATGACTCAGGGCGAGCAGCCGTCACCGCAGCTGAGCAAGGCCATCATGATGATATGCTCAAACATCTTGATAAAATGGAGACAGCGAGCTTACAAGTGGTCGTCAACATTGAAGCCTTGATGGAAGAAATTAAGTCGGAATGAACTTAATCCCTCAATAGGAGTCTCTAATATAAGCGCTGACCTAGATCAGCGCTTTTTTGTAGCTGGCGCGCAAGACATTATTTTTGTTACTTTTTTCACACGCTTTTTTAAAGAAAATGTGCGCTGATCACGCTATCCTTACAAACTGTAGTTGATTGAGCAATCTTAGCGTCATGATAAGTTGCTAGTAAAAATGGAGGCGATGGGTAACCTAACTATCTAGGCGACCTCGTAAACATGCTATGAAGGAGCAAATCCGTTGAATACCCTACTATGCATTCCCCTATTAGTACTACTGGGCACGCTCGTGCCACTCTGTAGTACCCGCTATAGCCGAACCGCATGTGCATTTTTAACGGCTGCGCTACCAGCTATCGCACTGTTTCTTATCTTGCAAATGGCCCCAGCGATCCTTGATGGACAGCGTTTTCAAACCGCTATTGATTGGGTACCAAGCTTAGGGCTTTCTTTGGCTTTTCGCTTGGATGGCCTAACTCTCTTATTTAGTTTGCTCATTCTTGGGATCGGCCTACTCGTTATTCTCTACGCTCGATATTACTTATCGAGTAACGACAACATGGGTAAGTTTTACTGTTATCTGATTCTCTTCATGTTCGCCATGCTTGGTGTGGTGATGTCGGATAACCTGATTCAAATTTGGGTCTTCTGGGAGCTGACTAGTATTAGCTCCTTTTTACTGATTAGCTTCTGGGGCAACAAGAGTGAAGCGCGTAAAGGCGCACGTATGGCGCTTACGATTACTGGCGCAGGCGGATTATTCCTTTTAGCCGGCTTGCTCATGCTTGGTAATGTGGTCGGTACGTTCGACTTGCAAACGGTGTTGGACAGTGGCGATATCATCCGCGCGCACAGTACGTACCCGATCATTACAGTGTTGATCTTAATCGGTGCGTTCACTAAGTCCGCTCAATTCCCGTTCCATTTTTGGCTGCCTAATGCCATGGCTGCGCCAACCCCTGTCAGCTCTTACCTACACTCTGCTACCATGGTAAAAGCTGGTATTTTCCTAATGGCTCGCTTTTACCCATCCCTTGCGGGAACCGATTTATGGTTCCTGATTGTCAGTATGACGGGGCTTGCGACCTTCCTGTTAGGTGGTTATTTAGCGCTGTTCCAACATGACCTAAAAGGTCTTTTGGCTAACTCTACGATCAGTCATTTAGGTTTGATCACTTTACTTCTGGGCATGGGATCTGATTTGGCGCTGGTGGCGGCCATTTTCCATATCATTAACCATGCTACGTTTAAAGCGTCTTTGTTTATGGCGGCAGGCATCATTGATCATGAGTCTGGTTCAAGGGACATGCGCCAATTAAACGGCCTATGGAAATACATGCCTTATACGGCAACGCTCGCGATGGTCGCCTCTTCTGCCATGGCAGGTGTTCCACTACTAAACGGCTTCTTGTCAAAAGAGATGTTCTTTAACGAAGCATTGCACCAGGACTCTCTTGGTTCTCTTTCTTGGATGGTGCCAGTTTTAGCAACGTTAGGTGGTGTGTTTTCCGTAGCGTATTCTACCCGCTTCGTACACGATGTGTTCTTTAATGGTGAGCCGATTAACTTACCTAAAACACCGCATGAGCCACCACGCTACATGCGTGTCCCCGTTGAGATTCTTGTTGCCCTATGTCTTTTGGTCGGCATATTCCCAAGCTGGATTGTCGGCGACTTACTGCAAAGTGCTTCCCTATCGGCTTTGAATGGACCTGTGCCAGAGTATAGCTTGGCGATTTGGCACGGCTTTAATATACCTCTGCTAATGAGTGTGATCGCTCTTTTAGGTGGTCTATTGGTGTATTACAACCGCCAGCATTTGTTTAAGTTCCAAGCACAATTCCCGACAAATGACCCTAAGGTCTTGTTTGAACGTGCGATTCAACAATTGGTTGGTAAGGCCACGTGGATCATTAACTTCTTTGAAAATGGTTCACTACAGCGCTATTTGTATTTCCTATTCATGTTCACGATTGTCATGAGTGCTTACCCACTTTTGGACCTAAACGCTACCGCAGGGCGACGCCCCGAGATCCCGGTTGACGCGCTATCCATTACGGGTGCAGCGCTACTGTCGATTGCTTCGCTAGCCACCGTTATTTGGCATCGTCGCCGGATGGTTGCTCTGCTGACTTTATCAGTGGTCGGTTTGATCGTAACCTTAGCGTTTGCTCGATTCTCGGCACCAGATTTGGCGTTAACTCAGTTATCTGTTGAAGTGGTCACCATCATATTGCTGATGCTTGCCTTGTTCTTTTTACCGCAAAAGACGCCGAAAGAGTCTAGTCCTCGACGAGTGGTTCGTGATTTAGGTATTTCGGCCATGATCGGTGGTATCGTCGGTACGGTTATTTACGCCTTAATGACCCGTCCGCTGGATACCATTTCGGACTTCTTTACTGAAAACAGTAAAACCGGTGGCGGTGGTACCAATGTGGTCAACGTGATCTTGGTCGACTTCCGTGGTTTCGATACGCTGGGTGAAATCACTGTATTGGGGATTGCGGCACTGGGTATCTTTAAGCTGATTGCTCGTATGCGTCTCTACATGCCATCGAGTAATGAACAAGGACGCCCTTGGTCAACTGATAGCCACCCTCTGATGCTGTCTGTTGTTTCGCAAAGCCTTCTACCTCTAGCGCTGTTGGTATCTGCTTACATATTCTTGCGCGGACACAACATGCCAGGTGGTGGCTTTATCGCAGGCCTTATTACGTCAGTGGCAATCATCCAACAATATGTTGCTCACGGTGTAGACTGGATTAAAGAGCGTTTAAAACTGGATTATCAAATCATGATCGGCTCGGGCATCGGTATTGCTGCACTAACAGGCTTAGGAAGTTGGTTCTTTGATCGTCCGTTCTTAACGTCATGGTTTGACTATTTCTACCTACCTGTCATTGGTAAGTTTGAGCTTGCCAGTGCCATGCTCTTTGACCTAGGGGTTTACCTCACGGTTGTCGGAGCCACTATGTTAATTCTAGCGAACCTTGGTCAGTTAACGACCAGTGAACGTGCTATTTTTGAGGAGGAGTCGTAATGGAAGGCATCTACGCTTTTTGTGTGGGCCTAATGACAGCCTGCGGAATTTTTCTGACGCTACGAGGAAGAACCTTTTCCGTCGTCGTTGGTTTGACGTTGCTTTCCTATGCCGTCAACTTGTTCCTATTTGCCAGTGGCCGTTTAAAACTGGATGCAGCAGCGGTACTCGGTATGTCCGAAGACTACGGTGATCCACTTCCTCAAGCATTGGTGTTGACTGCTATCGTAATTGGCTTCGCAATGACTGCATTTGCGGTCATCTTGGCTATGCGTGCACGAGCGGATTTAGGTAATGACCATGTTGATGGCCGCATACCTCAGACAAAAGAAGAAGTTCGCCAGAAGTCAGGAGGCCAGCGCTAAATGCAGCACCTTAGTATTCTTCCCATTTTACTGCCTTTGTTTACTGGCGCGTTATTGCTACTACCGCCTTTTTCTAAAACATTGCAACGCCAACGAGTTTTATCAATTGTATCGATGCTACTTCAGGTAATTGTTGGTTTTGCTCTGGTTTTATGGGTTCAAACAGAAGGTATTACACAGTACATCCTTGGTAACTGGCGCCCACCTTTTGGCATCGTATTAGTGGCTGATCCGATGTCCAGCATCATGGTCGCCGTGACCAACTTCTTGGCGTTCTCAGCTCTATGTTATGCCACAGGCTCTCACGATAAAGCAGGCGGCTACTTTTATCCGCTGTTTATGTTTCAAGTAATGGGTATCAATGGTGCATTCCTAACCGGCGATGTATTTAACCTCTTCGTATTCTTTGAGGTGCTGCTTATTGCTTCTTACGCATTACTGGTTCACGGTGGCGGAAAGCAGAAAACTCAGGCAACGATTCACTATGTCGTCTTAAACTTAGCAGGTTCAAGTGTTTTCCTATTCGGCTTAGGGATTTTATATGGCACGTTAGGCACATTGAACATTGCTGATATGGCTCAGAAAGTCTCTGAACTCGAAGGTAGTGTTGCCATTCTGGCCAAGATCGGTGCTTTGCTGCTATTAGCCGTGTTTGGTCTTAAATCGGCCATGCTGCCTCTGCATTTTTGGCTGCCAAAAACCTACTCCAGTGCCAGTGCCCCCGTGGCCGCCATCTTTGCGGTGATGACCAAAGTAGGTATTTACAGCATTCTACGCATCCATGGCGTGGTGTTTGGTGATGAAGCAGGAGAGTTAGCGAATATTGCCCAATCTTGGATTTGGCCTCTCGCCTTATTGACGATCACCGTTGGTACGATTGGCGCCTTAGCAAGTCCAAGCTTAAAGCTATTAACAGCCAATTTAGTGGTGCTTTCAGCTGGTACATTGTTGGTTTGTACCGCCATTCAAAGTGAAGCGGCAACCAGCGCTGCTCTTTACTACATGGTACACAGTACTTTAGTTGCTGGGGGAATGTTCCTTCTAGCGGATATGATCTCTCGACAACGGGGTAAAGCAGAAGATCGTTTTGTGGTTGCTAAGAAAATGGATAACCCTGTCTTCCTGGGAATATTCTTTGCTATTGCAGCGATTGCTGTAATTGGTATGCCACCTTTTTCTGGCTTCATTGGCAAAGTAATGGTGCTACAGTCTGTTCAGTCCGCTGCTGAGCAAATCTGGGTATGGCCGATTCTATT
>Ga0066192_1000177_pt1 | contig 11670 bp, 5 predicted proteins | sample WorMetvacBELIZE1_FD_58707 | JGI IMG/M metagenome (GOLD analysis project Ga0066192, IMG submission 58707) | Marine gutless worms symbiont microbial communities from Max Planck institute for Marine Microbiology, Germany - Olavius vacuus BELIZE.1... | ecosystem: Host-associated > Annelida >... | reverse complement strand
CAGTAATCGATATACTAAAAAAAGTTCAAGGTCAAGGGGTCAACGGTCAAGGTCACAGCGTGACGTAACATATCGGCAGTAAAACATAAGTCAGGAACGGATAGGTTGACCGAATTCAAAATCGGTGAACCCCTAAAATTATAACGAGAACGAAGCGCAACGTGTTTCAAATGTTCAAAGTTATTAGACCTGAAGTAGAAATACAGCACATTTATTATCTGTAGAGTGAAAGGGCTGAAAACGTAGTCTGATCCCCAAATTAGGCGTATTGCTCTCTTTTAGTCTGAGTTGCTAAATCTAATTGCGATGTCAGAACCTTGTCCGTATGTCCAGAAATAGCAGTTTTGCACGTGTGCAGTGGAAATATGGCCAAAAATGTCTGAATTATGGTTAACAGAGCTTTAGTTTCAGACCAAAGTACCGTTGCTAGTCTCGAGAATAGCATGCACTGAAATTAGTATTAAATTGTCAGTTACTTCAGTTACATCGAAATACAGTTACATCTGAAGTAGCTGACAGTTTTGCCTGTCCACCGCTGCATTTAATGGAACGTATCGTTTAATCGTATTAAGGCTGTTTTACTATCAACAGTAAACATATAAAAACGCTAAAGTTACCTATAAATTTATGCAAATATAAAGACACATACGGAATTCCGATTTCTGTTTGTGCCTGAGCCGTGAACGAGACATGACGCGTCATTGAATCCAGCTTACAGTAGTGATTTCATCCCAGAATGACTGGGGGATAGACTGAGGGCTGCAGTTACTTCTAGGTATAACATGCAGAACTGGTTACGAATGGACGTCATCTCCGTGCATAAAATATGGCTTCCTTTTAATTGGCGTGACAGGAACTGTGAGGGATATCATAACGCTCTATTAGCAGCCTTCGTTTACTGTTGTGGACTCAATGCCCTTACTGGAGCTATTATACTGATCATTCTGTTGCACCGCTAACAGTAATATGGTGAATAATCGAGCCTGTTTTATTTTAAAGTAATTACAGTACTGTCAGTAGGCCTACATGTGAGTGATTAATACTTTGATGTCGAGCGGTTCCGTTTGGCAGCTGTGAACGTCCGTGAGTAATAGATAGTAGATACGTTGCGGTGTAACGTTTGAACGGCTTAGTAGGTCTATGATTGGTGACGTCCGTACACTGGGACACGTGCCCCCCAACCGCCCACATTTATTTTTTTTATCTGAATTATTAGCTTATCTTAAAACTTCGCACTTTCCGGGGATCAGGGTCATCCAAAAATAAACGTACGGTACTTTGCCTGTACCGCAAACTAAAGCTGTAATCTACCACAAGCGTTGTCAACATCAGCACCGATGTCCATTTTGCCACACGTCTCTGGCCTCTTGTTGACATCGTCTTTGTGTGCTCAAAGTCAAAACTCGATCACCAGGTCCTGCTTAACTGTTCCACAAATACTTACCATCACGGTCTACTCGTACTTCACCTACTGCATCGGACTGGCTTCGCGGACTCTCTGGTTGTTTTTCGAATTTTTCGTGCTCATCAGTTTTGTTTTTGTTTTATTTTTGTCTTCGCCATAAAAGAATCCGCGGCGGAAGCAATACGTTTTCTGGTCGTCCGTCTGTCTGTCCGTCCGTCCGTCCGTTGTCCGACCATTGTTTGCCTTCGCTTGACGCGATATCTCCGACTCAATGGAGGGATTTTAATGAAACTTGGCACAAATATTCAACATGTGAGTGAGCATTGCTGAAAACGTTTTCAAGGTCAGAGATCAAAGGTCAAGGTCAGACTGAATGCTATAATGGGGAGGCATGCATTTCGATGGCGTGGCGTCTGCAGCTCATTTGTTCAGTTAACTGTTAGTTCGATTGCGTTCGATTACCAGGCTGGCTACCGATCAGTTTTTTTCAGTGTCCGTTAAATATTTGCGTACCATCGAAGTTTAGAACACTCACACACAGACTCCGCTAACTGGATTTGAGACTCTTGGGTGGGCGAGTAATGAAGAACCCCCGAAAGAAAGGGCCAGGGAGAGCAGAAAGTCAAACATTGGGAGTGGAGAAGCGTTGCCCCCTCGCCCCAGTTCCCGGCGACGCCGCAGCCTGTGACAGTGGATGAACATTCAGTTTGCATCATGCAACCCGGATGATTAGCGACAAATCATCGGGCTAACGGGCGGCAGCAGGTGCCCGTACCAGCTCAGCTGTGTGACGCCAGGCCGCCGAGCGGACATATTAAAGGCCGACGACTAGCAGAGGTAGCTCGCCGTTCTGTGTGATTGCTGATGAGAATTGTCTGCAGGCATCGTTGCTATAGCATACTGGAGTGACTTCGTAGTCGATTTGGCAAAATGGTGAGAGACGTCAAAATCTTAGTTGTTTGTTATGGACCTTTATTACATTTTTAAATACTAAACTATAGGGCTGCTACTGGTTTTAAAACCTTAAACTGAGTAATCGAAACAGTTAAATGGATTAATTGTTTTATTAATTTCAAACGTAATACCGACAGCGTGCGCAAGCAAAAGGCGGGAAAGTGGAAGAAGAAGAAGAAAGAAAGAAAGAAAGAATAGAGCATTCATAGTAACAATGGAGCGTCTGCGTCGTTTCACAAAACAGACGCAATATTATTCAGCTCGATTTAAAGCAACAACGACTATCATCAGTAGACAACAGCTAAATGTCGCAATGCTGCGTTTGTGTGATATGTTGAGCAGTATACGTCGTTGATAACGTTGCCCGTGATCGCCATCATCTTCTCGCTGTCTGGCGTAGACGCAGCTGGGCGCGCCTTTCCCATTGAGTCCGAGAACTACATCACCGAGAGGTTCCAGCGCATTAATCGTCAGCTGGTAAGACGAACAAATATGCAAGCCGTCATGGCGTCCCAAGGGGACTGGGGACGCGTTCCGTAATCTAGTCTTCTTTGGATTAGGACGGCAAATGTCCCCCAAAGTCTTGTGAAGTAAACTGTTCTTCCCTGTACAGGTCCGTCCGTTTGAGTTTGACACAGTGTCATCGCAAGTCAATAGATACTAGCTCGTTGTAGAGAAATAGCTAAACCCAAGTGCTGCCGTGCCGAAATTCACTAATATTTCTTTATAGTTTCTATTGTGTAACCAAACCAAATTTCTGTTTTAAAAGAACAGTGCGTAGAAATGTATCAGACCATTTTATCTAAAAATATAAAAAAATTTAAGGGTGGGGCAGACCCCACTCGTTCACTCTCTACTCTGCTCCTTCATAAAACGTGGTCTCAGTTAGCTCCGTACTCGGTTAATTAATTGCTAAAATGCGCTGCAAGGCGCGCGTATTGAACAATGAACACTGTACGTCCAGAGTTGATTACAGTTGGTTTATTGTCGGGTGGTCATGCTGGTAAATTGTGGCCAAACGGTTTCGCTGTCATTGGCCAGGTCTACACTGTGTTAGCCTACTTCAGTAGTCTCCCCAAAATAAAAGTAATTTCGCTGTACTCGATCACGAGCCACATGAGCCCATGGCGACATCTTCCTTTCCATTGTCCTCAGCCAGCCACCGGACACTGCGCCGCCACGGACGGATACGGTGCCAGTACATCGCGTGCTGTGCGCGGATACTTCTGCAGCTGTCGCTGTAACTCATTGCGTCTACCCAGGAAGGGATGGCCAAGCTGAGTTGACACGGGTGGCTGGTTACATACTGAGGCTGTGTACCCGGCCGCAGACGGTTACCCATCCCAGTAGTATAAAAACTAGGTTGATCGAGACCAACTCATGGTCGTCAGTCTCTTAGTTTCTGTTAAGGTCTGAAGTTACGACGTTTGGTGAGATAGTAATATGTGTATTATTACTACTATCACTATTACTGCTGCTGCTGCTGCTGCTGCTGCTGCGATTACGATTATGATTACTGTTACTATTATTATTATTATTTAAAGTACCCCCGGAAGTAAAGATTCCGGTAAGGGAGTTAAAACACAAGCTGGAATGGCTACGTGTCGGCGTCGTCCTTAATTAGAAAAGTCTCGTGAAAGATTATTGTTATTGAAAACTGTTGCCCTCGTGATTATAGACATGAAACTCCCGTTAAAATGCAGGAATGGGACAACACCAACTTCCTGGTCGATCTGGCCGGTCACTACGCCAACTGCGACCGGGCGAGGAACCCCGGAGAAATACGTGTCGACCGTCAGACTCCAGAGGGAGAGTCGATATCAGGCTTTGTGGACAACATCGACGGTACACGAGCCGACGTCGAAGCCGTCAACGGGTACATCCGCAGCCTCGTGGATCGCTGGACCTCAGCTCGCACTTACGACTATATGGTATAGCATAACGCAAAATTAGTTTTTCAGTTTTCAGTTCTGTATCATAATACTTATGTAGCGTAAGAGGCCATAGCTATTTATAAACCGTTTAAGAAGCGTTACTGCACTGTGTGAGCAAGTTGTTCATGTCAATGTATGGAATGCCTTAACCAGAAATGTATTTGGAGGTGTTTTCTCTTCCTTCCCTTCCTTTCCTTTTTCGCTTCTCCGTCCCTTCCCATCCTTCCTTTTCTTCTTCACCCTTTTCTTTCCCTTCGTCACGAAGCGGCCCCTCAAATCCAGTTGGGCGTCAAAACTCCCCCTATTTTCAACCTTGCTGCCAGCTGCTGTATTAAATTTTCGCTCTACCGCAATTTTGAACGGTGCATAAACAATCTTGATTGTGCTGCTTTTCTTAAACGTTTTGCGCAGTTTCGCGAACATTTTACCTAGCTAATTATTATCCGATTAATTTCGGCAGCCTCTTGAGGTCCAGCTTCCTTAACTTTTATGACTGTTTTTCGCATTTATTTTCCTCACTTGTTGCTTTAGTTATTGTTTTTCTTGCTTTATGATTTTGATGTCGTGTGTTAGACTAGGCTGAATGCACGTTTGAGCGCATGCTAAATTATCGCATAATAATATAGTATGTGATATATTATATATTATTATTACATCATATTATTCGCTATTTTTAGGCTACAGTGCTTTTAGCCTCTTAGTCTACTCAAAGCTTGATAGCTCCGTCACTGATGAGAACAGAGTACGTCACTACGACAATTGCACTGACCATGACATTCCGATTTATCGTAACACAGTCGGAGATCGTCGTAGAGACAGATCACAAAACTGTGGGTTCCTGTGCCATTTAGCACATAACCCGACCCCAGTTCCATGTCACAACTAAAACATAGCTTAACTATTCATTATTGCAGAAGAAATAAAATAATGCACGATAACCAGAAAGGGCCCAGACCATGCTACCCCTGACTACGGCTCAGGTCGTGCGTTTATCTGGCCGTGGGACAATGACATTGACCCATTACTCGGCCTTCACCCGGCCGTGTACCAACGTTCAAACGGAGGTGACAGATTTCGTACGAAGTACTGACAATAGTTGTTATCAGTTATTTGCAAATGACGGAGATTGTCGGGTGCGCGGTCAGTGCACTGATTTACCGTTGATCTGTTGTGCGTGCGTAGATCCGCAATGCTCGACGTTTCGGCTGCAGCATTCGTCCAGGATGCAGCCGCAGAGCGGTCGTTAGTTGCCTCTTCAGTCCCGGGTTAGAAATATACCGCTTTGTGTCTGCTCTTTTGTCAGTTTTAACGCCACGTTCCACACATAATGCGCAGTTTCGGAGACACGTCTTTTTCCAGGCAATCAATAATTGCGCTCATAAAAACACCAATAAAATAGTGAAAAAAAAACAAAAATCTAACTGACAAAACGAACTTCAGCTAAGAAAAAGACACAAAAGACACATGGACGAGCCTAAACCAAGATAAATGATTCCTAGTATAAAGAAAGGTACATGATATGGATCTTGTTGTCTAAACTAAACGCTATTTGATTTTGATGTCATTTTATAAGAACTGCTCAACAAGAGTGTGGTCCTAAAAGAAGTGAGGAGATGCCTGAAGAAGTGGGGGACGCCTGGAAATGAAATTGCACCAAAGTATAAGGAACATATTAATAATGCAACCTTTCCATGGAAAAATTGTTGAGACACCGTCCCCGCCCCACTACAGTCTACAATCCTGCTGCTCATTTGAGTGTGCTTATAGCTGTGATTGCACAATACAGCACAGAACATTTCTGATAATTTTCCCGCTTATCATTCAGGCAATCATCACAACTCAAAAATATTGTCTGTCAGAGGGCAAGGGGCTGCTGCTGCTGTCAGAACTAATAACGATTAATATTGCGCTTGACAAAATAACCTGCCAACTCGCCGATTGACTTGTCTGATGACGGCTCGCCGACGTATATTACCATAACAATTTACACGCTAGCACTTCTATAAAATGAGCACATTTTGCCAAGTTTGCAATCGCGAATATACAAAATTGGACGGCAATTTTCTGTCGTCAGTCTGTTTGCCTGACAGCTGCTCATTTCAGATGCCCGCAGTGCGTCTGCGATTTCTGTTGTGACATTAATGTGGCACGATAAATTGCCATCGTTTGTTGCTCTGTTCTTTGGTACAACACGATGCTGTAGAGGTTGTCACCATTCATGTAGTGTTTTTGCCTATAGAAACAGCTTAAGTTAAACAGCTGAAGTCCATTTTCGATAAGCCTGAGCAATTGTCGCAATTAAGATTCTCACGCGTAATCGCGGAAAACAGAAGGAATAAGAATTTTTAACCTTTTGAAACTTTTTTGGAAAAATATCAAGTCCGGATAGTGAATTATAGTACAGGGGTCTAAAAAACTAACATTAACGACAGTAGGTGTGCATGTAGGCTTATACAACCGACAAGAACTATTAAACGACAGGACTCACAGACAATTTTTTGCTCCTAACCTCGACCTTGATCCGATGACCTTGATATACGAATTTGACCTAGATATTCTAAAGTTGTAAATGCGAAGCCGAAAAAGAAATTTCTATCTCAAGACTTTCAAAAGACAGACAGACAGACAGACAGCAGACAGATTCGACTGAACACATTACCACGCCGCATTCGCGAGTTTTACTAGTTTTTTTTTCTGGCGTCATCCCTGTATCCCTGCAATAACATAGCCCTTGACATCTCATACCCCAAGCTTTAAACGCCGTCTTAAATCGTACACGTACTTATTTAAATGGCTTTCGCAGTTCACTCTCCCAATCCTACCTGCGCCACAGATGCAGCCGCGCGCTGACGTTGATTGATTGAGTAAGGCTTAACGTCCCACCAACACATTATAGGTCATATGGCTGACGTTGTGAGCATTACAAATGTTCGTATTATTATTATTGTTATCATTAGGGGATGCAATGCGCACATCTTAATACAAAGTACTTATTTTTATTTTTTTTAAGTTTTTACTCGTGCTATTGTGTGTTAAAGCCGTTGCACGATTATCTCCTGTCGTGGTCTTAGAAAACTCAATAGTCTATAGTATGGTATTGCGTAAGTTTTGGTTAAGCTTAGAACTTATAGCGCGGAAGTCTTTTGACATTCTGGCGCTTTACAAATCGCATTATTATTATTATTATCATTATTTTCTGCGTGTTTCGCAGGTCACGTCCCAGAGACGAGGAGTACGAGTATGAGGAATCGGAGCAGTTTGGTCAGTGAAATATTTTAGCCTTATTTTTGTACCGGTATGAAGTGTTGTCATGTGTTTTAAACGAAATGGATATGTTGATATTTCTGGCGATAAGACACGCAATATGCAAATTTCATACATTTGTGGCTGAGAATTGAGAAAGATTCTAGCAGGCCTGCTCGTTGAGTAAAATAACTATCTTACACTTACTAACTTTCGTTGTTTTTGTCGTAGTATTGTGACTCATTTAGTGTCTCTGCGTTGGAGACGCAGACAATTATAAATGCACCATTTTCGTTCGTTGCTCTTCTCTGGATAGGCCTACAAGAGCGATCGAATTGAAACTTTCACACAGTGTGCAAAATGGTCTTAATTCGCTGTCGATTGCACTTAAATTATCGTGTCGCCTGCCCTCCTCGCGATTGTTGACAGAGTATCCAATGCAGACAGAGTTTCTTTTCCTTAGAAACTTCTGAGCATGTCTTGTCTGTCTGTCTGTCTGTCTTTTTTCCTGTCTGTCTCTAGTTATTCATTTCTGTAATTGTAGTTGCTAATTTTTGTACTTTGGGCAACCATCTTAGATGAGCATTTGCTTTTCTGATACCGGTAGCCCATCACTGTGCTTTTCACTGATTGTTGTTATTTATTTTGTTATTTTGCACAGTTGGCTAAATAAATTGATTGATTGATTCAGAATCTGTAGTTGGTTATGAAATCTCTCGGCGCGTTATGTTGGCGAGGACAGGATAATTAAGCTACCATTCTAGATTGACGCGTGATCTCGATAAATTGACGAATTATCTCCACAAAAAAACTTCGTTTCGTCGAGGACCACAAACACCGTCGGAGGCCGATTAGCACCCGAAGGACCTGTGCTGCCCAAGCAACAGTAATATTAAGCCTACTTTGCATTTTGTGATCGTAGAATTGAACACTGTAAATTTCGCACGGTTCCTTCGTTACACGACGTCAGTTGATGCTGTTTGTAGGAGAACAGCATGCTTTGGCATTTACTCGAGAGCAGTATTCGGTGGCCGAGAGACACACGGGCAATGTATGTTACCGATAGTTACTTGTCGACGGTTCTTACACATCGTTTACTTTTCAACAGGATGCGCGTAGGCTATATTACAGTATGCATTTTGCAAAATTAGTTATAGTAAAAAAATGACCGGTCCAGTTGCTCTGGAACACAACACACTATAGGGTTATAGATAGCCTATAAGGATTAGTTATCAGCAGCCGGAGCTTTTACGGTGAAATAGTGTCAAGGTTCAAGTTATAGGGCGAGTAAATTAATTTGGCGACGAATACATCTTAACGTGTACGCATTCATTCACAAATTCGCATCTCCGCAGAAGCAAGCGGAGAGGGGAGCTGCCAACCATCCCAGAACGGGACGTTGCGTTTTTGGACCGGATTGGACTGGTCTTTCTCCCTGCTGAGGGTCCAAGGCTGGCTATCGACACTTGCTTCTCCGCTAGTACCTAAATCACCTAAATCCTATTTTCAAATGTGATGGTGCAGTTGGAGTGAGCTGGAGAACGTTGTTTCCACTAATTTTCTCATGCCAGAAAATTGCATAATGGAGATGTTCGGTTTCAAGTTATTAAATACAACTGCCCGGACCTTTGAAACAAGGATGGATCAGAGAATTTCAGGCGTTAGCAAAGACGTATATAGCCTAATATAGAGTGACCAGAACGCAAGAAAACACGCAGGCGCGGTCATGGTCCAACCCGGACCCCCCCGCTGAGACGTTTAAACTTTAACGCTCCTCATAGCGTCCACCAAAATTTAAGAACCTTACCTCTACTTAGCTTCTTTACCTCCATATGCTTAAAACGCCGCTGTTCACATCGCCGTCATTTTTATGCAGACTGTTCTGTAATGTCACAGAGATGGAACAGGTCGCACCTGCTCGAGAACCTGTCTGGCTACGAGACGAACTGCGCGATGATTGGCGCTGAAGACTGGCCGTTCACGAAGGCGCGTACGATGGCCGCAGATCTCGGCATTAGCATCACTGAGGTCTACGGCTCTGCGCCGAACCAGGGCAGCACTGACCTAGCTCTCGACCGCATTTTGGAGGACTTGAAAGAGGTCTAAAATATGCTCATTTCATTTTGTGTTTAGTAGGATGCAACAGAATACGCTCAGCGGAGTTTTAAGAGCTAGGGCTACTTAAAAGATAGGTGTTACTTAACATCTGAAAGTCATGTTCAGCAACCGGCGCTATTTTGGTTATTTCGTAATAAAGTCTTTGATTCGCCTGCGACATATCGCATGATGGAGGCTCTATGATTTTCTATTTGCCGGTCAGCGCATAACGCCATTCACAGTGTAGAGAAGTTTTACCGAATTTAGAACAGAACTTTGCATAGGCCTATATCTAGCTATAATCTTTAAGGTCACTCAAGGTCATTGGCGATGCACTGTTCGATATAGGTCACACATGATTTACCAATTCCCACTAATGATACATAACATGCCTTACTTCGCCTCCATATTGTAGGCGTATGCCTACCATTCCCGAGATTTAACACTTGTTTATGAAAAGGGAGCTACGTGACCGCGAATGACCTTGAACGCTTGAACAGCCCTTTAGTCAGAATTACAAACGGTATGCTCACGTCTAACTTTTGATCACTGTAATTCGTTTCGTGTCTTTTCTCGAGACGTTGGCCAGAAAAAAGCCTGCAATCACTGAAACGAATTGTCAGAACTCACAATAAATTATTATGTCAGTCACGATGTTTGGTGTCAAATAATTAGAGTGGTAGCTGATGAGAATGCCAGGACGTTTCTAGTCATTACACGAGTGCGACGAATTAACAATCTCTGTCGCATATGGACGTTGTCAATTCGCCACACTTGTAGCCATGTGCAGTTAGGCATGTGTCGTAGTTGCTTTATCGACGAATTTCGTTATACGGCGTCACGTCGGCTAGTGCTCAAAACGATCGAAAGATAAATTTTGTATTTAAATAAAAGTCATTTTGTAGTTACTAGTTACTACCAATATTCATATCGAGTTAACCTCAGTTTCTACATGTTTACGGCAGTTAGCAGAATGTTCCATTTGGATCACAAATTATAGAAGTTTTAATTCTGTGAACTCAAAGGTTCGCACTACGCGACATGTTTGTATAGATCCAGCACGCCAGTGCGCTCGGCTGCAGCATCATTCCCGACTGCATGGTGGAAGAACAAATGTACGTCGTCGTGTCCTGCATCTACCAGCAAGAATAGGTCAGACCTTTTGTTCACTTCTTAGCTCACCTGGCTGAGCTTATACACTATGTCCGGGAAAAAGAGACCCAAAATATTTCTTGGCAATATCTTCTACAAAAGTCCGGCGATTCTGGTGAAATTTGGTAGATAGTTTTACGAGTAAATTTGCTGCAAAATTATATAAATGTTTCTCACTTCACGTAAACAGTGTCTCTGTACCACCTTGTGAAACTAAAAATGCTCATGAAAACTCCAAAATTTATCCCCTCTTAACTGTGGCCCCCAAATTCGCCAGATTTGAATCCAGCTGACTACGACGTGTGGGTAATACTGCAAGAAGTGTACAAAACATGCATCACTGAACTGGACCTATCGACGACGGCACTGACGAACGGCTGCCCCAATAACGACGTGATCCAGCTTAGCCCACTCTGTTCCCAGTCGCTTTCATTTCGTCCACATCAGTGATGTGTATTTTGTACACCTTCTCATACAGTAGCCTCTCTACCAGTACCAAATTTCATCAGAATCGCCGGAGTTTTATAGAAGAATTTACACAACAATTTTGGTCGCTTTTTCCGGACACACTGTCGTATAGCCGGTCTGTCTGTCTGTGTGTTAACCATGGTGGCTAAAATCACAGCCGCTGGATGCAGACTAATCCCGCATGGGGATGCGGACATTCACCCTGGACAATCGCCCAGACAACACGCCCGTGAAAAATTACCTCCCCTGAACAAACGCCCAGATAATTCATCACCCGGATATTACCCGTGGAAAATTACCTCCGCCAGAAAAATTCTTCTCCAGATGCCAGCTGAGCGTCACAGCCCATGGGCTCAGGGCCGGCATAGGCGGATTTAATCAGAGGCAAGGGGAGGCATTGCCTCCCCAAATATTTTT
>Ga0066192_1000176_pt1 | contig 11680 bp, 6 predicted proteins | sample WorMetvacBELIZE1_FD_58707 | JGI IMG/M metagenome (GOLD analysis project Ga0066192, IMG submission 58707) | Marine gutless worms symbiont microbial communities from Max Planck institute for Marine Microbiology, Germany - Olavius vacuus BELIZE.1... | ecosystem: Host-associated > Annelida >... | reverse complement strand
GACATTTATCTCGGTATGCGACCAGCCACCCAGGTCAACTCAGCCTGGCCATCCCTTCGTGGGCAGGCTTAACACAGTGAGTATCAGCCAAAGGGCGGTGACGCCTTGCGGCTGGGGAGTGCTGGACTGTTGTGTGTGTGTGTTTTCTTTTTTTTCTTGTACATTTTTTGTTATTTTGTATTCATCTACCGCGTGATCGGTGAAATAAAGATTATGAAAGGCAGATAATGGTGTGTGTGTGTGTCTGTGTGTGTGTGTGTGTGGGTGGCAGGTAAATCTATGCGATTCCGCACCGTTACACACGGGCCATATCTGAGTGCGTTTGAGAAAAGGGGCTTATAATAAAGCGCTATGTAAATTCATTTGTTTACTTTACTTTCACACTTAATAAATACCTAAGTATTCACGCCATGAGCAACACTGGCAAAGGTTTGCACTCTGTGAGTACTTTCAAGTTTAGATTTAGTTGTCTTTATGGTGTATTTTTGTGCCTCCTCCGCCAACAACAGGCGGCGAGGCATTGTGTTTCCGCTCGTCAGTCTGGCCGTCTGTCCGTTAACACGTATTTCGCATGACGTGATCTCTCTTTAATTACTTAGTGGAGGAAATTTGTTGATCTGTATGAATGCGTTCTTTATTTACTGATTCAGATTTGTCTGACACTGTCAACATTAAATCCTTCGAAAATACCACTTCGATTAATCTGATCAAGCTGCTCTGCGTTCTTGTTTTTTTATTTTGCCATTTTAATTTTGATTACTTGAAGTGGTATTTTCGAACGGCAGAATGTTGTCAGCGTCATGCAAATATGAGTCAATAAACGAACGCACCATACAGATAAAAATAAAAATCCATATTATGTGGGTTCGCCGGAAGTGCCGATGAACTAATTATGCAATTGGCTAGTTGTATGCAGTTTTCTTATTTTCTATCCCGCCCGTCTTTACATTGCTTTTATTTTCTACCTTAGTGGCGCAATGACTTAAACGCACTGTTGTGTACGAAGACTGGACGCTAAACGGTAGCATCAGTTCGGTTGTGTTAGCCACGTGAAACTGCCAGGCGCGTGAAGGAGCGTGGCTCATCTTACGCTCAGCCACAGTGGCAGTCTAGATTACTATTTATTGCTGATCCGAAGGTCCGTGGCTGAGCTCGGCCGATCGACAAGCGACACTGCAGCCGCGGTACCAGCTGAGATTACATTCCAGTGCACGTCTCGTTTGTCACGCATTCGCTCGCTCTCGCAAAACAGCGTCCGTCTTTCGCCGGGTCACGCGACTAAACGCCAATCTTTTCTTTGTTGTCGGACGAGCGAGCGGTCTACAGCGGCTGCTGCTGCTGCAGATGAAAGATGAAGATACGACGGCGCAGAGCGTGCGAACGGCTGATGGGCATAGAGATGGGAATTAAATTACGAGGAGAGATGGGACGGCCGGTTACTTCAAGCCGGCAACATTCCAATACTCCAGTGTGTCCGCTCGCTGACAGCCTTTGATTCGTCGTATAAATTGATTTTTTTGGGCGGCCCGCTATGCGCGCAGAGTGTCCGCTCCTCGGCGGTAGCGAGTGCGCGCGCCGCGTCTGCGTACGCCAGCCGTTGTTAGCGGCCGTAACCAGCTGTTCGGCTCTGTCTGCCTGCGAAAGCGGACAGCACGCGGCAGAAGTGGCGCCGAAGGCATCGTTCGCCGGTCATAACGGTACGTCCGAAACTCGTTTTCGCGAACGTCGTTTAAGCGGACGCCGATCGTTCGGGAGGTTGGTTGGACTTCTCTGAGCGTCGAGAAACACTGTCGGCGGCAGAATCGACGGCGCGCGACCGTCTAAGTGGCGGCGTGTGATTTACTGTGGTCTGAAACGGAACAGAAGTGAGTGTGGGAACGTTGCGAATTGTGGAAAGAATTTGCTGCTGTTTTTGCAGATAAGATCGCTGCCGAAACTGCGACTTCATAGTTTCGACGTGTCTCTAGTAGAGCGGCGTTTCGTTAACATTAGGTCTACGTTGATTGGCGAACAGTTTGCGATTATAACCGATCACAATGAGCGACACCGTAACGTCGCAGTCGGCGTCGTGCTCTGACGTCACGTGTGCCAAGATGGCGGATAATGGTACCGGAAGTGGGGAGTCCATGGCGGGACCGTACGAGATGTGGGCGGTCGTGCTGATCACCCTGACGTGCGGAATTATCGTCGTCGGAACGGTCGTCGGCAACATCCTGGTGTGCACCGCGGTCGCCATCGTACGCCGACTGAGAACGCCGTCAAACCTCCTGATCGTCTCGCTGGCGGTGTCCGACCTCCTCGTCGCCGTCATGGTGATGCCGTTCGCTACGATGTACGAGGTGATGGGTCGCTGGGCGCTTGGAAAGGCTGTCTGCGATATGTGGACGTCCCTCGACGTCCTTCTGTGCACCGCGTCGATTCTAAACCTCTGCGCGATCAGCGTCGACCGCTACTTCGTCATCACGCGCCCGTTTCAGTACGCCATGAAGCGCACGCCGGTACGCATGGCCGCCATGATCGTGGCCGTCTGGGTCCTGTCGGCGCTCATCAGCATTCCTCCGCTGTTTATCACCAAGGCCGAGCACGTCGTCGGACAGTGCATGATCAGTCAGAACTTCGGCTACCAGTTGTACGCCACGATCGGCGCGTTCTACCTGCCGCTGATTGTCATGATCGTCATCTACACCCGCATATACCTCGTCTCCTCGCGCATCGCCAGCGCCGAGGCGCGCTCCAAACCGGTGGTCGGGAACCACCCTACCACTTCCGGGTCGACGACTCCGCTGCGCAAGGAGAGCGGAGTGGTACACGACGTGGTGGTTTCGCACAACGGGCATCGCGGTGGGTCGGCCGGAAACGAACTGCTAATGACCGCAACGTCGTCGTCGGCCAACGCCGAGAATCAGCACCGCTTTCGCTTGTTCGGTAAGTCGCGTCTGAACCGCATATCATCATCAAACGAACGCAAGGCGACCAAGACGCTGGGCGTCATCATGGGAGCATTCAGCGCCTGCTGGTTGCCGTTCTTCATTCTCGCACTGATCAAACCGTTCTGCGACGAGCCGGCCAAGTGCATCCCGCACTGGCTCAGCAGCCTGTTCCTGTGGCTTGGCTACGCCAACAGTTTCCTCAATCCAATCATCTACGCGCGGTTCAATCGCGACTTTCGGACGCCGTTCAAGCACATCCTGCAGTGCCACGTGTACGACATCAATTCCAGACTGCGCTCCGAGAATTACGCCGAACAGTTCGGAGGTCGCGTCGACGCTCCGCCGCCGAGACTAGCCACCAGCGTGGCGGGCGCCGGCGAACCCATCGCGGTTCATCACCGCACCTCCTCGTCACCAGCTGCGGCACCTGCAGTATCTATAGCAGCCCATCAGGCGCACGTGGACGACCAGGCGGCCGGGTGATGTGATTCTCGGCAGCTAAACGACGACGACGAGGAGGAAGAGACGGAGAGATTGCTTTCGGGGTCTGCCGCGATTAGTGTTTTTTGGTGCTCGGACCGCAGCTGAAATGTGAAATGCGGTCCATTATCGACAGGACGGCGAGCGCGGCTCCATCTGGGTCGTAAAACGCGATACGACGTCCACATCTGACGCTAAATTGAATCAGCTCGTCCGTGTACCGAGTCGCAAATGAAACGCTTTGTCGACCGGCGGCGGCGGCCACCATGTCGACTCGGCTGCGGGCTTCCCACCCTCGGCGAGTCGTTCGAACTTCCCCGCGGGACAGTCTATTCGCCGGGCCGAACGCCGCCCGTCACGCCGCATGTGAGAGGCGTGCGCGCCGCATACAGACGGGTCTGGACGCGCGCGATCTCGGCGGGTCCTCGAATCGCTGCGCCAGACGCCGCAATTGGCTATAAACGCCTTCGCCGTTGTCATCCGTAGATGTTCGTCGATATTGTAACACGGAGCAGCCTGTGCATCACCCCTCTCCCCCGAACGTCGATACGCGCACTTCCACATGACTGGGTCCTCTCAGGACGGTAGTGAATGAACGCTCTCAGCTTCCGATGCGTGTGGTCTGTGCTGTAGGTGTTTTATAACTGTTTTGCTCGTGAACGGATGTAGGCCTAAACGGCGGTAGTTTTTTTCTAACTTGTGAAATATCGAGATAATGACACAAAATGAAACCGAGCAGCCCTCGCTTGAAACTGAAGAAATTTTCAGTAGGAGCCGTTGTTGTTACGTTCTAATATGTCGTATTTTTTCACTGCAGATTTGTTTTTCTGTCGTAAAGCAGCAAGTAAACTGCAGAAGTACGTTGTGAACGATGTAGGCCTATAGTTTACATCTTAAACGTTACTGTTATTGTTATTCAAACCTGCTGATTGAACTTGTCTGCCAACGTTGACAAAACTGCAAACACGTGTGAAAATATAATACTATGTTTGTAATGCTGTGGTCAAAAGTAGCCGCATCATAATAACATAGGGTTGCCACCCCGAGTACTCCAGAAACCCGGACATCCCAAGTGCCGGATCAAGGCGCCGATAGGGTGGGGTGTGTTTTTAGAAAAAAAAGTTTTTAGGTTTTTATTTTTTAGGTTTTTAGTTTTTTAGGTGTTACTGTACGAAGACCGGACACAAAATTATGACCCAGAAATTCATGAGGAATATCTCATGCGTGATACAGCCTTCCTCCTGCCACTATATGTATTCGTCTTCTATACCTGTACGTGTGGACCTAGCAATAACTTCATTATTTAGACCACGTTAAAAATGATGATGATGACGATCATCTTCATTATCATTTATAGCCAACTAATAAGAATGAAAGGCGACAACTTTCTGCTTTAGCTGTGACTTTAAAATCTGGATTTTTAAGTTGTTTCTTTAAAAACGTAAAAAACTAACATTTGGACTTATGAGGTAATTTAGTTTTTTTGTAAAATCATAACAATCTGTGTTTTTACAGCCAGTTTGTACAGCCCTGGTGGGTTCCCCTCCCCAGTAGAGTAAGTGTGGGGAGGAAGCTGTGCCCCTTGCCAGAAAACTTTCGAATTTTCGTCTGCAAGTGACATGCATTTGTGCTGTGCAGTTTTGCCAGACAAATATCCAGTTCCTGATAGATTTCGCAGGTAACGTTGTAAAAGCGGGGCAACTGGCATTCCGACAGGGCTTATGGCGGCACGCGGGACAGAAGCCGAAAGCAATGCTGTAGTAAAATGATTGGGTCAGTCGGTAGTATTCAAGAGTTGGGACAGATAATTTATTTAATATAATCGGATGTTAGTAATATTTGAGTGTAACCAACATGGGGTAAAGCTACGTGCCCAATAGCTAAAGGGCGAAACACTCTGCGGTGGTTCAATGCTTTCCTGCTGCTGCGGTCATCGATCGTTCGCTGAAGGCAGCGCAAAATCGGTATAAACAGGACACAGGAAGAGGTGGGATTGGTTGGCTCGCGAGAACGATTGTGAATTTCAAAATAACAACAGAGAGTGACAATACGGTTCGGCCGCGTAAGGTAATAAGGAAATTTGCGAAACAAAATAATCCCACTGCCATGTCACAAGAGCAAGGGGCAAAAAAAAAGAAAACAAACAGTTGGCCGAGCAGTGCCGTAGGAGATGTAAAATTCAGAATGGGGAACAGCAGAAGATTTGCTAAATTACTTCCTTGTCATTGTCAGTATCAAGCCGGCACTAACTTTCGATTTATCACATTGTTATCAACAGCGTTTTGTCTGTTGTACTATTAAACTGTACTACTACTACTACTGCTGCTGCTGCTGCTGCTATTGCTGCCAGTATTAATACGAAAGAAAATTAGAGGGAGGGTCCGTGGGTGGTCAACTTTCCCATCATTATTTTGTATACCGTTCCGTCGATGAGGAAGATGGAATGTGCGGAGTAACTGTTGTTTGCTTACGCAATTTTGTGTTGTGAAAGTTGCACGCGAACGACGCCGCACTGCAGAATTTATTTTCTCCATCGCTTGTCAGTGTATAGTTACGTATTCGTGCGCGTGTGCGTTTGTGTGAATCGTTGTGAGTCCCGAAAAAATGCTATTTTCCCCCGTCTCTGCCTGCTTTGACCGTTTCGTCTCCGTTTGATCGCAGATGTGCACAGGACTTCAGCGTTTAGTTGTGAACGGCTGGTATCCGTTCTGTTAACGTGTACACTAGGCTATAAACGTTGTGTATCGTAGATGTAGCCTAAACTATACTCGGTTTTATATCATGATCGTATCAGCGTTCGGTAGTCGTTCGTAGCGATCGAGCCTTATCGGTCACTTTGCATGCGAAAGTACACGCAGTTTCGGCCCGTGGACGTGTCCAGACATTTTAACTCGAGGCCTCAGACATTTTACATAACTTTCTCAGAATTATGTTAAATTCAGAAAAGCCGCGCTATTCTTGGGCGTTGGGCTCTAAATCGACAGCATTACACTTTGTATAAGAGCTGTTTTTGCTTCTGTGATGTCGCACGGCGAATTTTCGACAGTGCTGCTATTTTTGTGGTGTAACGAAAAGCATATCGATGTTTCAGTCTATGGTAAACATGCGTTTATAAAGCAAACGTACAGTGGAATGCATGATAGACGGCAACGGATTATGTACATAGTTTACACGGGCGTCATTTACGGGGATATGGGGTGATTCTTGTGATTCCCACCTGTCGGCTTATGTGCCCCTCACTTTCGAGGACTATCAGCAAAAAGAACGAAATCTGTAGTTTGTGCCAAATTTCGCCAGCAGTTCGTGCGAATGTCACAAAATTTACAAAATTCAATTTTCACTGGGATTCCTCCATGCACACTCCCCATGGCAACTCACGACATCTTCAATACCTCTGGTTGGATTTACAGGGCCGACTTTGAAGCATAAAATGGAAGGGGAGGGAAAGAATAGAACGAGGGAAGTGAGGGGAAGTGGTGCAAAGGAGAAAGGGAAGAGACGGGAGAGAACGGTACCCCGCTTTTGGACCAAAAATGACGCCAGTGAACCGTTTATAATGTGTATGCGGACAGCGATATTTGATCTCATTTTCACAATGGTTATTGTTAATTGCTTGAGTCATTCTCTTTCGTGCAGGTTATGTTGTATCGAGAGCTGACAACGGGTCGCTTCGGTAAAACGAGCAAACACATTCGGCCCTGAAGTTTTGCAAGAATTGCGTCGCGACGAAATTCGTAGATGATGATGATGATGATGGTGATGATTCGGATGGTGGCTCACGTGGGTTATGGGCCTGCTTTTTCGTGTTTCCGGAAACGTAGCACATTAAATTAAATTGAACGTGTCTCATAAACTGCGCGCTGTCGTCAATTTTAGCCCTCAAGGTGAAAGGTCAAAGGTCAGATGTCGCCGAAATCTGTTCTCTTTTAGAGTTCACCGTAAAACATATTCGTACCAAGTTGCGTCAATTTCCCAACAGTAGTTTTGTGTGAACATAGGCAAACATACGGCCAGCTTCGCTCAACATACTAAGCCTAGTAACATACGTCATAGTATCCGTGGGCTCCTGCAGGCATAGGCAAGAAGGGGCACTTGCAATGCCCTCTCCTGGAAATGTTGTAAAGTGCTTTTTTGTGCTGCATATGTTGTCTAAAGTCTTAGTAGACGGAAGTATTTATGCAATATTTTGAGAAAATGTCGTCAGCTTTCGGGGGCAGAGCCCCAAAACTCCTACTGGGGCTCTGCCCCTGCATCCCCCTGGGGACTTCTGTCCTTCAGACCCCCTCATTGCCCACCCTTGGAAAAAATCTTGCGGGCGCTCATGACAGTATTACAGCGCCTATTGCCATCATGTTGACGCATTCATTTTTTTGCTGAGTTGGCTGAACTGTTAGAATATGACCGGTCGAAAGCTGTCTGTCTGTGCGTTAACCAGCGTGGAGCAGATCATAACAGATACACGTGGAAACTTGTAATACTGCACAACGATTCGGACATGGGCGCCCGCAGGATTTTTTCCGGGGTGGGCAAATTAGGGATGGAGCCGCGGTGGGCATCTGGGGGGCGAAGCCTCCAAAAGCCGACGACAGCTTGTGAAAATAATGCATAAATAATTCGTCTGCTGGGCGTTTTGCAAATTGCAACGCACAAAACACATTATAACATTTCCAGAGGTGGGCAAGTGCACCCCTTGCCCATGCTATGCCTGCGGCGCCCATGAATCCAGACACGCACCCGGACGGCCCCCAGACTTTCATCTGGACATTTCTCCGTGAAAAATTAACCTCCCACGCGTGAAAAAATTGATTCCGAAACAATTTTCCCCTAACACAGTCCGTGGACATCCCCATAAAAAATTTCCCGGATATTCCCCCTCTTAAAATCCTTCTCCGCGATGCCAGCTGGGTGTCACTGTACATGGGCTTTTTGTTGTGGTATGCGTAACTAGGTCAAATGTTCAAGTGAAAGTGAAGTTGAAGGATATGTTCGCGAAATGTTTAGTGCACTGGGTTACAGGTCATGTGGGTCAAGTGGGTCATGGGTCAGTTGTCAAATGGGTCAGGTCACCCGCCACAAGTGACCCATTTTCAGCTCTGATTGTGCGACAGTGCACACGGTTGCTTGTTTTTTTACACCGATAACGCACTCTGTGTACTTTGCATGTTGCATTCTGCGTGAGACAATTTCGAATCAGAACAGAATGTTTGCTTATTTACAAATTAAACTGTGAACGTCACAAACTGTGATTTTATTGTGATTTTGACACATGCGCAATGCTAATAATATACAGAGAAAACGTGAATATTGCAGTTTGTTTTATTATGAGAATTAAAGGCCTAATAACTGCTCGTCTTTCTTGGAGTTGTCGAGACGAGTCTCTATCTGGAGAGACTCAGTTAAACACTCTTGGTCTCGCTGTTAGCTTTCATAAATATTTTTTCAGTCAACAGTTTTAGCTAAAACATCCAGTCGGTTCGGGTCTTGTCGATAATGAGTCACTTTCGATTATCGTAATTCCAGGCTCATTGTGTTGTCATTGGACTTTGGGTTCGGTCTTATGAAGTCAGAGTCTACGCTTTTGTTCTTGGTCTTGGAAAAATCTCCCGGATATATTCCGTAGTCCCACTATACTAAGCATCTGCGCCGTCTTATTAGGTAACGCTTGAATTCAAATCTGATTAAAGCAGTGACGGATGCTGAAGGAGCGATCGAAACGTGCTTTGCACCACACTGCAGAATGATATCTAGTTTCTTGATACCAAATTTCGCAACTCTGAACTTAGGAGTTCATCCCCAACAAGTGCGTTGAACAGACGTCTCCCTCGTTAACACCGAAAATTTGACCAATAATCAGTGATATCTGGGAAACGGTAGGATATCTGTTACTAGTAATCACTATACGAATTCGCATCATACGGGCTTTCCACTGGTATCGAAAATGGTGACATTGAATGACCTTGAACGTCGTAATGGCCGATATTTTGCGTTATTTTTTTACCGAATTCTGTAACTTTGGGCCAATTACGTCGAAGTGGTTAATACTCTCTGCAAGAAGAATGTAGCCTACAGAATCTAGTCAGGCAATAAGTGATTCATGGTAATATTCAGAGCGACTACTGGGAATTAATGCACTGAAGAGCGGTACCCTCACTCGAAAGCGAAAATTTGACTAATACTGCGTGATGACTTTTAAGCGGTAAGAGACAGAATGTATGTAAGTATTATTCACTATCAGAAAGAGGCACACCCGCGTACGCAGCCTTGTGCGACCATCTCAGTAACAGCCGAACTGTTGTTAATAATGGTACATTCTGTTTCTGAGTGTCTGTGGTTGCAATATCTGTTTCAATGTAATGTCATTTGCGAATTGATTGAAGGATTACCCATACTTACTTCCTGCGCTTATTTGATCGCCCCTTCCTCCTCTGCTTCCCATCTGGTTCCGCCATCGGAGTAAAAAGAACGCGACGAAAATCCTCTTTCTATTTGCATGACTACCTGGCATTATTTATGGCTCGTTGGCTTGCTTGTGCGACCGACGACGATGCTAATCATTATTGAACGAATATCGATTCGCGCGGCTGGTAAATATTGCGATGCCAGGCTGCCGGCACACGCCCATAGCACGCTCCGGTGCCGTCCATCACGTAACTCATTGAACCCCGTTAGGCCCACACAGTGACATGCAAGAATGTATTATGTGCCAGAGTGTGGTACTTGCCAACAGCGGCTTTCCAAAACGCTATTGGAGCCGTCCGAGTGGTCTAATCTAGTTTCGCCCTTGATTGGTGCGAAGTTGTATATTCCCTTACTAAAAAGAACTCACAACACGATCGAAACTGCCGATTCTGATAAAATTCGGTACACTAGATCTGCAAAATCGAAACAATATTGCATTTTTAAATTACTCGATCCACAGATGTGGTCAAATATTAATTATTTCGGTATCGGTCTACGGAAAGTCGCAATGTAATCATATCAAGTCTTCACTTAGGCCTAAATTTCCATTGCTGTTGTTCTTTTCTTTATGTTAGATTTAGTCGTCTTCTCAACCACGCGTGGTATATAGAAGCTTCTCCGGTTTAATTCTATGATAGACCACGTTTCCGCACTGTACAGAAGGATAATCAATAAGATTAATTCATAGAGGCTTAGTCGACTATTGATTGGCAACCCAGACTCTTCTGTCGCCGGTGCAGTCTGTCCTCTTGAAGACTGAGTCTGCTGTTCCAATACGTGCTTTGGTTTCTTTGCCATAGCTGCCGGCGTTAACTGACTAGACAAAGTATGTGTACAAACGCACATGGTGATCTAAGCTATGTTATTATGCTATGTAAGAGGTTCACATCTCTTTCAAATGAAGTGAAAAATTATCGAAATCGGTTGGCAGAGTCTTCGTTAAAAAACTTAACTAGAAAGAAGTCAGAACGGCATGACAATGCCTCCACAGGAAAACGTTTTTGTTGCTGCACTTGCACCGGTGACAGAAAAGAATCGTATACACATTTTCGTTTAAATCTTTTCCACGGCTCATGACGTACCTGTCGAATTCACAAGATTTCTATGGCCATCGCTGGCCGACCTTGACCTTTGACCCAGGTAACCTCAGTATCGTCATTGTCATCGACCTGATAGTAAATAAATAACTGTGATCAGGTTCAGTAAAATACATCCACACATTCAGGAAATATAAAGGCGAAAAACGGACTCACAGTCAGACGCACAGACTAACAGATGCACATATACATACACGTACAACCTGATTGCTTAATGCCTCCGGCGTTTAATAGGCGGTGGAGGCATAAAGAAGTAAGTGCGTAAGGTCTACCGTCAACTGTACCGTAACTGCTACAAGACTATAGTAATATAACTAATATACAGGGTCAGCTGGGCAAAAGTTAAGGATCAATATTGCTGGCGATTTAAATGTTTTGTTTCGTGAGTCTAATTTGGTTGTTGGCCATATTTTGCACACAGTTCATCTATCTGCTGATCTATGTATTTCTTATTACCCCCTCCCAAAAAGCTACGAATAGAATAACTTCTTTAGTTTATTTATTATTAATTTCGTTCATGAAAACAGAAGAGGAAAATAGAACGATACAGCCATGAATGATTAAGCGCGTACTTCAATTCGTAATTCGGTTAAATATCATTATCTTGGTACAATCAGGGCTGTATTTGACGGGGGAGAGGTCAGGGGGTTTAACCCCCCGCAAGATGTAGCTGACCCCCCAGAAAGTTCTGCAGAACCTCTTTGGGGGGTCGAC
>Ga0066192_1000174_pt1 | contig 11692 bp, 8 predicted proteins | sample WorMetvacBELIZE1_FD_58707 | JGI IMG/M metagenome (GOLD analysis project Ga0066192, IMG submission 58707) | Marine gutless worms symbiont microbial communities from Max Planck institute for Marine Microbiology, Germany - Olavius vacuus BELIZE.1... | ecosystem: Host-associated > Annelida >... | reverse complement strand
CGACCAGCCATGTTGGTAGCAATGGTTACAGCACCAGGACGACCGGCTTCCGCAACGATATCTGCTTCTCGCTCATGCTGCTTAGCATTCAATACATTATGCTTAACGCCTTTTTTGTCTAGGAAGCCAGATAACAACTCTGAATACTCAATCGAAGCGGTACCAACCAATACTGGACGACCATTTTGGACATTTTCTTCAATGTCCTTAACAATCGCTTCGAACTTTTCTTCCGTTGTCATAAAGATTAAATCGTTAAAATCTTTACGCTGAACTGGATTGTTAGTAGGAATAACGATAACCGACAAAGCATAAATTTGCTGAAACTCAAATGCTTCTGTATCTGCCGTACCCGTCATACCTGACAGCTTGTCGTATAAACGGAAATAGTTCTGGAACGTTGTCGATGCAAGCGTTTGACTTTCAGCTTGAATGGTAACGCCTTCTTTTGCCTCAACAGCCTGGTGAATACCTTCAGACCAACGTCGACCAGCCATTGTTCGACCAGTGTGCTCATCGACGATAACAACCTGACCACCTTGCACGACGTAATCAACATTTTTCTTGAACACAACATGTGCACGCATACAAGCGTATACGTGATGCAGCAATTGCAAGTTGCTGGCCGCATAAAGACTGTCACCTTCTTCTAACATGCCTTGCTCTACAAGCCATGCTTCAACAAACTGGTGACCGTCTTCGGTTAACTCAACATTACGCTGAGATTCATCAAATGTGTAGTGACCAACCTCTTCGCCCTCTTCCTCCTGCTTAACAAGCAATGGAGCAAGAGCATTAATCTTGCGGTACTGTTCAGAGCTGTCTTCTACCGCACCTGAAATGATAAGTGGCGTTCGTGCCTCATCAATAAGAATCGAGTCAACCTCATCGACAACAGCAAACGCTAGCTCGCGTTGCATACGATCTTCCATACGGAACACCATATTGTCTCGAAGATAATCAAAACCGAATTCATTATTCGTACCATAGGTAATATCAGACTGATAAGCAGCACGCTTTTCTTCACGCTCTTGACCCGCGTGCACGACACCTACACTCATATCGAGAAATTCGTACAAAGGGCGCATCCAGTTAGCATCTCGTCGAGCCAAGTAATCGTTTACTGTGACAACATGCACACCCTTACCTGTTAGGGCATTTAAATACACTGCTAAGGTTGCAACCAGCGTTTTACCTTCACCCGTACGCATTTCCGCAATACGACCATCGTTAAGCACCATGCCACCGATCATCTGCACGTCAAAGTGACGCATCCCCATCACACGGCTACTTGCCTCACGAACGGTCGCAAAAGCTTCTGGCAAAAGAGAGTCAAGAGACTCGCCCTTAGCCAGACGCTCCCGAAACTCAGCTGACTTAGCCATCAAATCATCGTCGGATAATTGCTTATAAGAATCTTCTAACTTATTGATTTGAGAGACGACTTTTTTATAGCGCTTTACTTCTCGGTCGTTTTTAGTACCGACAATTTTTTTAATGACTGTTCCGAACATTTTTCACACAACTTAATATTTGAATGATTTAGAGTCTAACATGGTAGATAGCTACAAAACATGAATTATCAAGCCCTTATAACGAAAAAAGCCAGACATATGTCTGGCTTTTTATGTTATTGCTCAATAACTAAGCAGTTGCAGCAGATTCTTTGAAGGAAATCGGGTTCAATGCTTCATCCTCTTCGAATGTCACATATTCCCAAGCATCTTCATTTTGCAGCAGCTCAAGTAGCAGCTTGTTGTTTAAGCCATGTCCTGACTTGAATGCTTTGTACTCACCGATGACACTGTGACCAAGCAAGTACAAATCACCAATCGCATCAAGCACTTTGTGACGCACTAACTCATCACGGTAACGAAGACCTTCATCATTAAGAACACGATAATCATCAAGAACAATCGCATTCTCCATGTTCGCACCGCGAGCTAGATTATTGTTTTTGAAGTATTCAATATCCTTCATAAAACCGAACGTACGGGCACGAGCAATCTCTTTTACGAAAGTTGTTGTAGAAAAATCAACTGACGTATGTTGAACTTCTTCATCAATCGCTGGATGCTGAAAATCTATGGTGAATGACAAACGGAAACCATTAAACGGCTCCAAAGACGCGTATTTATCACCATCCTCAACACGCACTGACTTCTTAATACGAATAAACTTCTTCGCAGCATTCTGCTCTTCAATACCAGCAGATTGAAGAAGAAAAACAAAAGGACTAGCACTACCGTCCATTAGAGGCACTTCGCTAGAGCTCAGCTCAACATAAGCATTATCAATACCTAGACCTGCAAAAGCAGACATTAGATGCTCAACAGTGCTCACTGTTACCTCACCATCACGCAAAGCCGTGGCAAAGTTGGTCGTACCAACAGCCTGAGCCGTACCCAAGATCTCTACAGCTGGCTCTAAATCTGTACGCACAAAAACCACACCAGTATTTACTGGCGCTGGCTTGAGTGTTAGGTAAACTTTTTCGCCAGAGTGCAAACCCACTCCGGTAGCGCGAATAATGTTTTTTAGCGTGCGCTGACGTACCATTATGTTCCTACAATATGATGACAATTAAAATTTGTCGGGATAATACCAACAAGCTTCGTTTTATACAATTCACAAACCCAATACTGCGCATTTTTTGCGCAAAACAAATTATCAGTCAGCCTGACGTCGTAAAAACGCCGGAATATCCAAGTATGACAATTTATCTTCTGTTGTCTGGGCTGATCCACTATCACCTGTCTTAGATTCAACTTTTTGAGACACAGACTCCGCAGAGCTCGTTCGAACAGGCTCAGCCTGAGGCACGGCGGTGTTTACTGGTGATGCAATCTCAGCCTTTGACTCAACAGGCTTTGCAACAGGTGCAGCAGACTGAGAAATCGAAGCAGATGTAGTTGCTGAGGAGGTTAAGGAAGACCCAACAGCTGACTGCATTTGCGCCATACCACCCTTACCTTCCAATCCAGTCGCTACAACTGTCACTCGCATCTCTTCACCAACACTTGGATCAATAGCACAGCCAATTACTACGGTTGCATCTTCAGAAGCATATTCTTCAATAATGTTACCAACCTCGGTGAACTCAGAAAGACCAACCTCATCGTTCGCCGTGATGTTTACCAACACTCCGCGCGCACCTTTCAGGTTAATATCTTCTAGCAATGGATTATGAATAGCCGCCTCTGCTGCAACACGAGCACGATCTTCACCTGTTGCGGAGCCAGACCCCATCATCGCCATACCCATTTCTTTCATAACCGTTTGCACATCGGCAAAGTCGACGTTAATCAGACCTGGGCGCATGATCAAATCAGTGATACCTTGAACCGCGTTTAGCAAAACATTGTTAGCCTCACCGAACGCTTTCAATAGCGAAATATTCTTACCAAGAACAGGTAGTAATCGCTCGTTAGGCACAGTAATTAATGAGTCAACATTGTCACGCAGCTCTTTAATACCTTCATCTGCAACTTTAGCTCGACGACGCCCCTCAAACGGAAACGGTTTTGTTACCACTGCAACCGTAAGAATACCAAGTTCACGAGCTACTTTTGCGATAACTGGCGCAGCGCCTGTACCAGTACCACCACCCATACCAGCAGTGATGAATACCATATCAGCACCGGTTAACAGTTCAGTAATTTTTTCCTGATCTTCAAGTGCTGAGTCGCGACCGATATTAGGGTTAGCACCGGCACCCAATCCTTTCGTTACAGTCGTACCAAGCTGTAAAGTGATCCCTGAGTCCAAGCCAATAAGGGCTTTAGAGTCGGTATTCGCACAGATGAATTCAACACCATCAAGATTACTTTCAAGCATGTGCTTGACGGCATTACCGCCACCACCGCCAACACCAACTACTTTGATGACAGCATTGTCGGATAAATTTTCTTCGGCTAAATCAAATACGTTCATAGACATGGGCGTTAAGCTCCTATAATTCTGCTGTCATTCCTGACTAAATATAACTTTGAAACCAGTCTTTTACCTTGTGCCACGCCTTCGCTGGACTGAAAGCAGGCTTGGCTTCACCGCTCGCCACTTCGGGCAGAAACTTTTTCTTTGGTGCCCTTGCACCGACCTGAGGCTCACTCACATCAGGTACTGGAACACCAGAACCGGCATACTCTAACAAACCAATTGCTGTAGAGTAACTTGGGTTATCAATTACTTCATTGAGCCCACTTGCCACATTCGGCGACGCAATTCTTACTGGCATATCAAAGATTCGCTCAGCAAGTGCTTCCGCGCCTTCCATCAACGAGGTCCCCCCCGTTAAAACAATGCCAGCTGGAATGCGTTCGGCAAAGCCACTGCGATTCAGCTCATCTAGCACCATTTTATAAATTTCTTCGTATCGAGCTTCTACAACCTCTGCCAGAGCATGTCGTGAGATAGCTCGTGGCTTACGATCGCCAACACTCGGTACCTCAATACGCTGATCTGCAGATGCTAAACTAGACATTGCGCAAGCGTATTTAATTTTGATGTCCTCCGCATGAAGCGTAGGCGTTCTCAAAGCCATGGAAATGTCGTTTGTCACCTGATCACCAGCGATCGCAACCACAGCAGTATGATGCATTGCACCATCTAACCAGACGGCTAAATCAGCTGTGCCTGCTCCGATATCGACTAGGCAAACACCGAGATCTTTTTCATCCTCACTCAAGCAAACTTGACTCGAAGCTAACTGCGATAAGACAACACCATCAACCTCAAGACCACAGCGTCGGATACACTTCTCGACATTCAAAACCGCATTGGCTGCACCAGACACCAAGTGCACGTTTGCTTCAAGCCGAACACCAGACATCCCCAGAGGATCTCGAATACCCTCTTGTGAATCAATATTGAACTCTTGAGGCAGCACATGCAGCAAACGCTGATCCGACGAAATCGGAACAGCTTGTGCCGCATCGATCACTCGCTCAATGTCCTCTACATGAACCTCGCCGTCCTTTACTGCGACAATGCCATGGGAGTTCTGACTACGAATATGACTGCCTGCTACACTTACAAAAACTGAGTGAATGTTGCAGCCAGCCATTAGCTCGGCTTCTTCAACAGCTCTCTGGATAGACTGTACCGTAGATTCAATGTTGATCACGACACCGCGCTTCATGCCTTTAGCGACATGAGTTCCAACACCAACTACTTCCATTACACCATCAACACTTTTTTCACCAACTACACAGGTAATTTTTGAAGTGCCAACGTCTAATCCAACAATCATAATTATCCTAGAAATCCTTAAAGAAACCCACTATCGTTCAAAAAAGCAACAATCAGACCAACTTTTTACTCTTCGGGGAGCCATTTAACTGCTACACCATGAGGATATCGCGCATCCACTGAAGCAATCCGATCTATTCTACCCGATAAATCGCTTTTATACACTGCTACAAAGCGTTGTAATCGCTCTAAAACCTCATCTCTACCAAGCTTTACGCTAACACCATTGGTAAATGAAATATTCCATGCTCCGCGGCTTTCAAGCTTCAAACTTGCCACCCTTAGTGAACTTGTAGAAAGCATTTGGCTAATCAGCGAAAATTGGTCTAACACTACACTTTCTGTATCAGCTGGTCCAAACAGGTGAGTAAGGGGCAAATCCAAAACTCGACTAGGAGAAATCACTTTCCCCTCAGCGGTAATAATTTTCCCTTCATTCCAGTAAGCAACCGGCTTATGTTCACGCACCTCTATTTTCACTGTATGCGGCCAAACCCTTCTGATTTGAGCAGACTCAACCCATGCTGGCTGTTCAGCCACATACTTTAAAGCTTGCATTGGCTCTGAGAACAGCCCCAAGCCAATTAAACGATTATAACTTTTTTGAAGATTTTCGCGGTCAGCATAGTGTAAATCTCCTACTACCTCGACCTTACGAATATCAAACATTGGAGCACTGCTAGCCACTTGATCAGGATTCTCCTGAAACAGCGCAAACACAATTAATAGCACCGCCCCAATGAGTGCAGCTGCACGCATCACCTTAGTGAGCCCCTATAAAATTCTGCCATGCTTTTTCAGCAATCATTTCCACTAGCGCGTCATAATCAATTCCAGCATAAGCTGCCGCCATAGGAACAAGACTATGTGATGTCATCCCTGGCGACGTGTTCACCTCAAGCACAGTAAATTGGCCTTCAGCGTTTTGCATGATGTCCACTCGTCCCCAACCTTCACAGTTCAACGAGCGATAAGCCTCTAGCGCCAAAGCTTGCACTTCAAGCTCCAGATCATCGGAAAGTCCACATGGCAATAAATACTGAGTATCGTCAGACAAGTACTTTGCATCGTAGTCATATAATTCATGACCTTCTGAAGGCTTTAAACCGATAGGCGAGTAAGCGACATCATCAATAATAGTGACGGTGAATTCAGGACCCGATACAAATTCTTCTACCAATATATCTGAGTCATATCGCTTAGCATCTTCGAGCGCTTTAGCCAGCTCAGAGGCATTATGAACCTTACTAATACCTATGGTTGACCCCTCTCGAGAAGGCTTAATTATCAATGGGTAGCTCATTTCCTCGTTTATCTGGTCCACATTGGGAGTATCAGTGAAACAAAGGTAATTGGGCGTTGGTATTCCAAGACCTTGCCAAAACTTTTTGGTCAACGCCTTATCCATTGCAAACCCAGAAGCCAATGGACGGCTACCAGTATATGGTTTCTCAAGCATATCCAACAACGCCTGAACACGGCCATCCTCACCCTCACCACCGTGCAGTGCAATAAAGGCAAAGTCATAAGAAGTCTCAAGTAACTGCTTTACTGGATCCTGTTTACCGTCAACACCGTACAAGTCAATCTTGGAAACTTGATAACCTTTATTCATTAGAGCTTGAGCAACACGTTCACCACTTTCGAGTGACACTTCACGCTCAGCGGAACGGCCACCGTAAATCACTGCAATCGTTTTATCTTTTAGAAGCCCCATCCTTACACACCCTCTGCCGCAAGCTTTTTGGAAATAGAGCCGATGTCACCTGCACCTTGAGTAATTAGCAAGTCATCTGGACGCAGCACATTGGCTAGGATAGCTCTCAAGTCATCCTCACTGCTGACATGGATAGGGTCAACAGAACCACGCTGACGAATACTGCCACACATAGATTTGCTGTCCGCACCATTGATAGGCGTTTCTCCAGCAGAATAAACATCCAACAGCAACAATACATCTACTTCAGATAGCACTTTTACAAAGTCTTCATAAAGGTCGCGGGTACGTGTGTATCGATGAGGCTGATACACCATAACCAAACGCTTCTCAGGCCAGCCTGCACGGATAGACTTAATAGTCGCTTTCACTTCACTCGGGTGGTGACCGTAGTCATCTATAAACATAACTTTGCCACCAGCAGGAAGAGAAAGGTCGCCTTGCTCCTGAAAACGTCGCCCCACGCCCTCGAACCCCATTAAACCTGCCTGTATTGCAGCCGCTTCCACACCTAGATCTGTGGCCACAGCAATGGTCGCCAAAGCATTCAGAATGTTATGACGCCCAGGCATTGGCAAACGAATTCGAAGTGGCTCACCTTCGGGACGATGTGCTAAAAACTCACAAAAACGCCCTTTTTGTGAAATCTCCGTCGCATAAAAATCAGCAGGCTCATCAATGCCATAAGTCAAAACTGGACGGCTTAACTCGGGCATGATCTCACGAACATTCTCATCATCGACACATAAAACGGCTAAGCCATAGAATGGTAGATTATGAATAAATTCTATAAAGGTACGCTTAACCTGTTCGAAATCACCATTGTAAGTGTCCATGTGATCTTCATCGATATTGGTGACAATCACGGTCTGTGGCTGCAAATGTAAAAACGACGCATCACTTTCATCGGCTTCTGCCACCAGATACTTACTGCTACCTAACTGTGCATTGGCTCCTGCACTGGTCAAGCGACCACCAATGACAAATGTTGGTGTTTCATCTGTCGCAGCCAAAATGGATGCCATCAAACTAGTAGTGGTGGTTTTGCCATGCGTCCCAGCAACGGCTATGCCGTGTCGGTAGCGCATCAATTCAGCCAACATTTCCGCACGTCTAACGATCGGAATCCGATGCTCTCTGCCCCACTGAATCTCTGGGTTGCTTGCATCAATTGCGCTGGAAACGACAATAACATGGGCGTTTTTTACATTTGACTCTTGGTGGCCAATAAAGATTTCCACACCCAATTTAGCCAAACGATCCGTCGTTACTGAAGCCTTCATATCTGAGCCGCTTACGTTGTAACCTTGGTTACATAGCACTTCAGCGATACCTGACATACCAACACCACCCACACCGATAAAGTGGATATTTTGAATACGGCGCATGGTAGGGATATCGTAGCGAAATTTTGCTTCCATCATTATTTTATTAACCTTATGCAATGAGACACCACGTTTCGTGTAGCGTCTGGGTGTCCTGCTTGCTTAGCAGACACCGACATGTTTTGTAATTTTTCAGTATTCCCAACAACCTCAGCTAGACAGGCACTTAAAGCATCTACATTTAAAGTAGGCTGAGGCATTAAATATGCAGCACCCTTAATCTCTAAAGAGCGCGCATTGGCAGTTTGATGATCATCAATAGCATGTGGATACGGAACCAAAATTGAAGGCAGTCCGGCAATGGCAAGCTCACTGACTGTCATCGCTCCAGAACGACACAGTACAATATCAGCCCAATAATATGCTTGGCTCATATCATCAATGTAGGCATCTACACGTGCTTCAACGTTATGTTTTTTATAATCCTCTACGACTGACTCATGAAGTTTAGGACCGGTCTGATGCCAAACATCAAGGCGAACCCCATGTGACCATTGCTCTAGTAGTGTTGGCACAACATCATTAATGGCTTTAGCACCTAAACTGCCACCCACAACCAACAACTTCAAAGGCCTCGCGTTGTCTTTTCTAGGCTCTCGACTCTGCTGAGATAAAATATCACTCCGCACAGGATTCCCTAGCGTCAAGCCATCTTGAAGGGCCCCCTCGAACCCTTGCATTTTCAATTTTGCAATTTTAGAGAGCAGCTTGTTAGTGGTGCCAGCAATAGCATTTTGCTCATGGATTGCCAGCGGTATTCCCAGCATTTTGGCTGCAACACCACCTGGCCCCGCAACAAAACCACCCATCCCTAAGACCAAATCTGGCTTTTCATTCCTAAGAATTGCAATCGCTTGACCAATTGAATTAGCTATACGCCACGGCGCCATCACCAAGCCTGCGAGACCCTTTCCACGCACCCCTTTAATTGAGACCGTTTTCAAAGGAATGTCATACTTAGGAACAAGAGATTCCTCCATACCACCAGCTGAGCCTAGCCAACAAACATCCAAACCTAAACGTTTAAATTCAGCTGCACACGCCAGTGCTGGGTAGATATGTCCACCAGTACCGCCAGCCATCAACATTATTTTACGGGGTTTAGACACTTAAGCTTCCTCTGCAGTTACGGGAGATTTAGACGACTCTGTAACAGGGTCTTGACGACGATTTTCTATATCGACTCGCGCTACGACAAACAAACTGGCCAGAGTAATGATGAGACTACTACCACCATAGCTAATAAGTGGCAGTGTTAAACCTTTGGTTGGCAAGAAGCCGGTGTTTACACCAACATTGATGATGACTTGAGCCAAAATCAAAATCGCAAAGCCAAAGCACATATAACCTTGAAATAAGCGCCCTAATCGCATGGCATGCTGTCCCACTTTGAAAACACGAGACAACATCAAACCAAAAGCGACTAACAACAGAAGCCCACCCATCATACCGGTTTCTTCTACCCAGATAGAAAAAACAAAATCCGTGTGAGCTTCAGGCAAATAGGCTAACTTTTGAACACTATTCCCAAGACCTAAGCCAAACCATTCACCACGACCATAGGCTATTAGCGCTTGAGAAAGCTGGTACCCATCGTTATAAGGATCTGCCCAGGGGTCAATAAAGTTCATGAGCCGCTTTAAGCGATAACTCTCTGACACCGCCACAACACCAAGCGCAGCCACGACAGCGATCACCAGCCCAATAAACTGGTAAATGGGCGCACCAGCGATGAACAACAAGGCAATCACCGTCCCAACCAATACCACCGAAGCCCCAAAATCAGGCTCCAACAACAAACAAATTAGAAACAGAAATGACACAACCATCGGCATGCCCGAGCCAATTAATTGTTGCCTTACACGATCAGCTCGTCGCACCAAATAGCCAGACACATAAACAACCATACAGACTTTAGCGACCTCTGAAGCCTGCAAGTTAAAGACCACCAAGTTAATCCAACGACGACTACCGTTAACCGTTTTACCGATCCCCGGCATCAGCACCAAAATCAGCAACAACAACGAGAACATCATAAGTGGTACTCCCCACTTATGTAGCGTTTCCGTCGGGATCGACATCATGAAATAACCAAAGCCCAAGCCAATCACCAGATAGATCAGCTGACGAGCCATGAAATAAAAAGGGTGGCCGTATTTTGTCTCCGAGAGAAAAATGGAGGCACTCGATACCATGACAATCCCAAGCATTAATACGCACGCGGCTGACGCTAAAAATATAGGGTCAACAGTACGAAACTCTCTAAATGAGATAGGTTCTAGGATTGCTCTGATATTCATAGGAGATTAACAAGTTCCTGAAAATGCATACCACGATGCTCAAAGCTTTTATATTGATCAAAGCTTGCACAAGCAGGAGAGAACAAGACTATATCACCCGCCTGCACGTTATTTTTAACAGAGCCGATCACCTCAGAAAGGTCCTGATAGTGTGAGCATGGCGTATCAGTAGGGATAATGTCGATGATCTGACCAGCATCTTTACCGAATACATAGACTTGCTTAACGTATTTTTCAATGACTGGTGCCAAAGGAGAAAAGTCTGCCCCCTTGCCCACACCACCCAACAATAAATGGATGACCTTTGTTTTACTGTCGCCAAGTCCTTCTAATGCGGCCAATGTTGCCCCGACATTCGTGCCTTTGGAATCGTTAATGAATACAACTCCATCCAGTTCACGAACTGTCTCGCAACGGTGTGGCAATCCAGCATACTGTTCGAGAACAGCAAAGACTTCTGGTGCATCAACAGGGAGCCCCATCACGTCCAACATAGCCAAACATGCCAAAACATTGGCGTAATTATGCTCTCCCTTCAAACGGACTTGTTGGGTATTTAGCAAACGCTTAACGCCATGACACAACCAAGTACCTTCATCGTCTTTGATCAACCCAAACTCTTTAAGGTCTGGTATACCTTTTGTGAAAGCACGCACCGGCGTATTTTGGGCCAGCAACGGCGCTGTCAGAATATCCTGCTTGTTACAAACCGCAGCCTTACAGCCTCGATAGATCCGCTGCTTGGCTCTTTGATAACCGTATAAGTCATCATAACGATCCATATGATCTTCAGAGACATTTAACAAACATGCAACATCGGCCTGAAGATGGTGAGTCGTTTCAAGCTGAAAACTAGACAACTCCAGCACATATATATCAGCCTGATCCTCTAATAGATCCAACGCTGGACGACCAAGATTCCCGCCAGCAACAGACTTTTTGCCCAGCGCCAATAGCAATTCATTAAGCAGGGTTGTTACGGTGCTTTTCGCATTGGAGCCTGTAATCGCAACAAATGGAGCCTGAACATAATCACGAAA